>LQAH01000003.1_pt1 | contig 279136 bp, 390 predicted proteins | sample 1535791 | NCBI WGS metagenome assembly LQAH01 (sample SAMN04331585, study PRJNA305678) | bioreactor metagenome | isolation source: bioreactor_4 inoculated with Wadden Sea sediment 2nd replicate of a... | place: Germany:Bremen
TTGCAGAAGAATCAAGGTCACAGGGTTGCCCCCGCTCGTCGCCAGACTCTTTTATCGCGCCATAAAAGAGTCTGCAGAAAGGGCGTCCGAACTCATTGCCGGTCATCGCCTATGGCAATGGCTGGTTCCCTCCACTTTCGGCAATTCAAGCCACACTCGCAAAACTCGGGCTGACGCCCTCAAACATTCTTCGCTTAATCGGCTTGCCTTGCCTCCGTTCCGGCGGCGTTACACAGGAGGGTCCATATATGTCTGGAGCAGAATTCGAAATCTGCAGCCAGCTCGTAAAACCCAAGATTGAAACTGGTGATTCTTGGTTGATCAGTCGCTTTTCAAAGAACGGAAAGATGAATCTTTTGTGTTGATGGCCTTTTTTACTCTTGACCGCCGGGGGCCTGATAAGGGTTATGTGATTTTTTTGTGCTTCTGTCTCTTTAACTTTTCCCAGTTCGTTCCGTGTACTACTGGGTAGCTTGCATTGTGATAAGAATACAGCCTAGGCGAAAAAGGGACGATTGAAAATTTCCTACCAAACTCTTCGGGTGTCATAACTTTCGTTTTTAACGACTTAACTATTTTATTTTTCGCTTGAGCATGAATATTGCGAATTAGCCTGAAGTCCATAGTGAGAAAGCAGTAGCAGTTGTTGCGCTCGGCAGTCACTATGTGCCACACGTCTTGAGAGTTTTTGTTACCTAGGACTGTTATTAACGATTTGTAGAGTGGATCGGTTTTTGATCCCAGCCGTTGTTTTCGTTGCTCTTCTAAACTGGGAACTCCTAGACGTGGAGCAATGGCCATTGTGTATTCAGGGTCAGCAATCGTTTCAAGTTTCAAGTCCCTAAATAACGAGTAATCGTAGATTCCATACCCCGCAAATCGACCCACGGGCTGAGTCCATTGCTCATCTTGAAGTTCTTTGGATATAGCTAAAGAAATTAGACTCCGTTTCGCTAAATTGGCAATTCCTGGTAAATACCTGACTGATCTTGCTGCTTCGCCATTGTAACTATGAACAGAGATTCGAGCTGCATAGCCTGAATCTATTTCGTTGTTGCTCCAGTATTTTTTTTCTTGTACTGACCCATGCTGTTTCATGGGTGACACTGTGACCGAGCACTGTATTGTCAATTAGTATGTGTCCAATTATTTTTCTTTTTTTATTTTTTTTGATGCTCTTATTTGTGCTGTCGTATTCAACAGATCAACCAATTTTGGCAAAGCGTGATATTTAAACTTACCTTTCAAATTGGTGGAAATTTTACGAATAGATCTGGACATTCATTAGTCCCTATTAAATTCAATAAATAGAGTGTGGCGGTTCAATTATTTTTTACGCATAACGAGTATGTAGAAAAAACTTTTTTAGCTTATCCGCTTTGTTATGTAGTTTTTCCTATGACGGTAATGTCTCTATCATAGTGAATTTATGAAGATCTTTATCCCAATTTGCTTTGCTGGAAATAAAAATGTGAGCGGTAGGTGTGATGTGGATATCACAATCAAGGCTTCCAGCAGGAACCACCAGAAGTTTACCTCCCATTTGAATATTTGGAAGTGCCGATCCACAAATTGAGCAAATGATTTTTGTGTTGAGTTGAAGGTAATGTAAAATTTGTGACCTTATCGACTCCTGACAACCATTTCAACTTGGCAGTTGAAGAAAAAAAGATTGGCTCCATGAGCTGAGCCAGTATCTTTTCGACACCGACTACAATGGCAAAGATAAAAATTATCAAAATCGCCTTCTATTTCGAAAATAACTTCACCACAAAGGCATGATCCTGACTTTATCCTCATAGATTAAACTCCCCATGATTATGACTGATGCACATAACGAGCATGTAGAAAAAACTTTTTTTAGCTTATTCACATCTCAGATAGTGTTGATTGTTCTATGTCCTCAGAATTCTTCCTTGCCGGTCATCGCCTATGGCAATGGCTGGTTCCCTTCACTTTCGGCAATTCAAGCCGCACTCGCAAAACTCGGGCTGACGCCCTCAAACATTCCTCGTTTAATCGGTTTGCCATGCCTCTGTTCCGGCGGTGTCATACGGGATGGGCTGGAGCAGAATTCGAAATTTTTAGTCAGTTTAAAAGCTCAAGACTGAAGCAGGTGATTCCTGGTTGATCAGTCGCTTGTCAAAGAACGAAAAGATGTATCTTTTGAGTTTAATGGATATCTTTACTCTTGACCGACGGGGGCCTGATAAGTGTTAGGTGCTTTCTTGGGTGGGGCAGGTAAAGACCTGCCCCAGATGTTGCTACGGTCGATGCAATAATTGGCTGATTGCAAACACTACCCATGCACAAGCACGGATTATTGCTGCAACATCAATTTTTACATCGACTGTTTTTTCGAATCTAGCCATGGAATTAGTCTCCAAGGTTAGATCCGAGGCGCCTCAGGTCGTTCCTGAGATGTATTTTGTTCGCGCCCTGGCTGGCGCTATCTCACCATTGCTGCAGCAGTGGGTTGAAGTTCGGACACGTTCAGCGTGATTGCCGCAAGATGCAGACTAACGTTACCTTTTAATGGTGGCTCCGCAACCACAAACATAGTGGGTTCATGCTGTTTGTGCCCTTTAGCCGGTTCAATCAAAACCGACCCACGGGGTGATTGGCCCCGTACCACCAAAGGGGTACCACTGGCACGCCTTCAGTGGGTTGCTGCACCGCTTTTTCACGGTGGCTAAAATTGACTTCGATACCTAAAAGTGATTTAGACAAAAATTAGAATAATCTTTTCTGTCTAGTGCGATATTCTCTGATTTGTCTTGTTTAATAACTTGTTGAACACAAACAGATTACGAGGGGACGAAAATGATCAATGAGCCTCCTCAATAACACGTTCGTTAAGTCTACTCTTTGATCAATGAATCGCAAGGTAATAACGATAAATGACGTGGCATCAGCCAAGCCCGGTTGTCCCGTTGTGATCGAAATTTAAAAGTAGAGCAGAAAAACAGCCCCCACATGGACCGATAACACCTTTAACACTTCCCAACCGGTGCCATGTACACTGTAAATTCATCTTTGCCATCCACTTTGACCAGCTCGTCCATCAATTCCTGGTGGTAAGCCGCTACGGCACAGGTGCCACAGCCGATCGCTTCTACCGCCAGGTAGAGGTTCTGGCACACATGACCGGCATCCATTAAAATGACCCGGTGGCCGAGGTGGTGTAGCGCCATTCCGCCCGGTAGGCAGGGCTGTCCAGACAAATGTCACCGGAGCCGAGGCGATAAAGGCCTGACCCAGGGTTGCGGGAGTTATCTTTTCAACCAGATCGGCATCGGCATATTCCATGACCAGAGCGTGCTCTTGCGGCAGGTAGCGATAGACTCCAATATCCAGACCTTCCACCCTGGTCACCAGCAGGTAGGTTTCAAAGGCGTGACGGCATCCGGCCGAAGGAACAGTACGCAGGGCCGTTCCCGGTGCAAGTTCTCTTTTAATACCCTGAGTCGACCAGAGCAGAAAGGACAGCTTGATCAGCGACAGGTGGTCTGATTTGAAGCGTCGGCGGCTTTGACGTCTGGCAATCGCGTCAAATAGATCGGTGCCGCGGATCTCTGCACAGGTGTCCAATGCAGGCAGCTCAATCAGCTCTTGACCGTCTTCGATCGGTTTTTGGACCGGTGGAGCGGGGACGCCCTGATGCTGATCGGTGAAACGGAAGTTGATCGTCTGACGCAGAGAGTCCTTGAGAAACTCGCGATGCTCTTCGATTGTATGCCAATCCATTGGATATCCTTTCATCTGGAGTCAATATTTGCCACGGGGATAATCAAAAATCCCCTTCAACGGTCCCTTGCACAAGGGAGCCTGTTGTCATTTTATCCTGCCAAAAGGTTTAAACTCTTATCGGGAGCAATCTGTGTGCACCTGTGGTCAACGGATCTTCAGCTTTGTCTTGCCCTTCTGAACAGACCGATAAAATCTTCCAGAATCAGATAGCTGGCCGGGACCAGCAAGAGGCTTAAAAATGTCCCGAACAGGATACCAAATCCCAGGGAGACCGCCATGGGGATCAGGAACTGAGCTTGAGTACTGGTCTCCGTCATTAGGGGCAATAATCCAAAAAAAGTTGTCAGCGATGTCAACAGGATCGGTCTGAAGCGGGCCGCTCCAGCTCGTAATACGGCGTCGTGCAGGTTGAGCCCTTCACGCCGGCGGCGATTGATGAAATCGACCAGCACCAGGCTGTCGTTAACCACCACACCGCACAGGGCAAGGATGCCGAGCAAACTCATGAAGCTCAGGTCCATCCCCATAATCATATGTCCGATAATCGCACCACCAATGCTGTAAGGGATGACCAGGAGCACCATAAACGGTTGCAGGTACGAGCGAAAGGGGATCGCCAGCAGGGCATAGATGGCAAAGAGGACGAAGATGATGCCGTAGGCCAGACTGCCGAGCGATTCGCTCTGTTCGCGCAGTTCTCCTTCAAAGCTGTAACGAATTCCCGGATAGTCGATCAGAAGATCTTCCATGTAAAGGCGTAGGTCCGCGGCAATGGCGTTAACGTCGATTTCACCCTTTTCAGCGTCGGCTGTTACATTGACGGCGCGTTGTCGGTCAACCCGGCGGATGGTCGAATAACCGGAGACCATATCCGCTACGGCAACCTGGCTGAAAGGGACTTCGACGCCATCCGGGGTGCGGATTTTCATTGCTTCGAGGCTGGCAAGGGATTTGCGCTGTTCCCTGGGGTAGCGGACCATGACCCGGACATCATCCCGCCCGCGTTGAATGCGCTGTGCTTCTGCACCAAAAAGGCCGCCCGGACCTGTTGGCCCAGATCTCTGGTGGTTAATCCCAGGAGTTCAGCTTCAGGGCGCAGACGCAGCTGGATTTCCTGTTCTCCCCGGTCAAAGCTGTCCTGAATGTCGTAGAGGCCGGGGTATTCGCGGTAACGCTGTTTAAGGATTTCAGCGACTTCACTGAGCTGGTCAAAATCATGTCCGGTCAGTTGGATTGCAACCGGATCTCCGGCGCGGCCGATTTCCGCCCGGAATGATAGTTCTTTGGCGCCTGCAATAAGGCCGATCATCTGACGCCATTCGCTGATGATCTCTCTGGTTTTAACGGGGGACAGGCGTTCTTCCGGGGGAATCAGTTCCATAGTCACCCGGCCGAGTTCGGGGTTGCCTCTGATCCCGGGGCGCCCCATGCCGTTCCAGCCAATACTGACCAGAATGTTTTTAACGACTGAACCTGTTCCATCCGGCTCCTGATACTTGGCCTGCAGCTGGTAGGCTTTGTCGGCCATTCTTTCGATCTGACTGCGGGTCTGTTCGATACTCGTTCCGGCCGGCATGACCAGGGTTGCTCGGGCGGTTTCACTCTGAATGCGAGGGAAAAAATTATAGCGGTAATGACCGGCCAGGACAAAGCTGACAATGATAATGACAGCAGCGGTAAACAGGGCAAAAGTCAGGTGTCGGCGGTTGATGGCCATCTTCAACAGAGGCTGGTAGATTTTTGGATCAGGGTCTCCAGGCCGTCGGCAACTTTGCGCTGCAGCTTGAGCAGCAATAACAATGGGCCGCGCGGGGGCTTGAGCAGGTGGACATGGCGCAGGTGCGCAGGAAGGATCAATTTCGACTCAATCCATGAAAACAGCAGCACCGGAATAACGATCAGGGGAATCTGCGCGAAGATCGGCCCCCTGACCCCTTCCATGAACAGAAGCGGCAGAAACGCTGCCACGGTTGTCAACAGCCCGAAGGTGACGGGCACTGCAACTTCCTGGGCTCCCTTAATGACGGCATCGACATTTTCGCCATTTTTTTTCAGGTGGGAATAAACGTTTTCACCTGTGATGATGGCATCGTCGACAACGATACCGAGGACCAGGATAAAGGCAAACAGGCTGAGGATATTAATCGTGACCCCAAGCACGGGCATCAATGAAAGAGCGCCCAGAAAGCTGATGGGAATGCCGATGCAGACCCAGATGGCAATGGCAAAGCGCAGAAAAAGAGACAGAATCAGAAAGATCAGCAGGCCCCCTGAATGGCACTGTTGATCAAGGTGTTGAGGCGGAGCTTGACAACCCGTGAGCGATCCCGCCAGAAGTCGAGCTCAATACCGGCGGGAAGATCCTGCCGCTTGTTTTCGATATAGTCTTTGACGGCTTGGCCAACGGCGAGGGCACTCTGGTCTCCGGTTCGATAGACTTCGATCAACACCGCCGGTTTGCCGTTGAACAGCGCATAGAGAGGCTCTTCGTCGAAATCATCATGGATCGTCGCCAGATCGCCAAGCTTCAGACGGCTGCCATCATGATTGCTGCGCAATGGGATACGGGCAAAATCACCGGCGGTGTAGGCCTGCCCCCTGGTGCGAAGCAAAATTTCCCCGCCGCTGGTCCTGATTGCTCCCGCAGGCAGGTCGGTGGATGATTTGCGGATCGCCTCAACGATGTCAAGCAGCCCCAGTCCATATTTTTCAAGCGTCTGCTGATTGACTTCTATCGACATTTCATAGGGGCGGACAGCGACCAGGTCCGCCTGACTGATTTCGGACCGGGCGGTCAGATCATCACGCACAAGCTCTCCCAGCTTGCGTAGCTCTTTTTCCGGCAGGGAGGCGGCAAGGGCAACGGAGATCACTTCGCGGCGGAATTCAAGAACCTGGTATTTAGGGGTCTCAACATCAACGGGGAAAGTGCTGATGGCATCGACCCGGTTTTTTATGTCATCAAGCAGATCGCGCGGTTCGTAGCCGTCCAGAATCTCGGCTCTGACCTGACCGCTTCCTTCTCGGGCGGTGGAGGTTATCTCGTCAATTCCCTGAAGGTCGGCGATCGCTTCCTCGATACGGATGAGAACAGCTTCTTCAACCTCGGCCGGTGTGGCGCCGCGATAGCTGACATCAATAACGACCGTATCGCGTTCGAAGGCCGGGAATACTTCCAGGGGGATCAGTTCGACGGCGGACCAGATTCCGGTGAAGACAATGATGGCCATCAGTAAATTGGCGGCAACCGGGTTGTTGGCAAACCAGGCGATCATCCCTTTCATCAGTTTTTACCGCCCTGTTTTTATCTGCATTCTGCCGTTTCGGTTTTTGTTCCGCCACCTGAACTTCTATGCCGTCGGCAGCAAAGGACAGGCGGGTCAGAGAAATGCGTTCGCCCGGTTGCAATGGGCCGGAGACGATAACATCCGTTTCGTCCTGCCACAGGACTTCAAGTTTCCGGCGTGACAGGCGATTGTCTTTTTCGATGATGTGGACTGTTTGCTTGTCATGTAGCGCCGAGCGTGGAATGACATAAACGTCTGTGAGTTCTGCCCCTTGAATTCGAGCGTTGACAAACTGACCGATCTTTAACTGGGGGCGACCCGGTTTGCGCAGGTAGGGGTTTTTTATCTGAGCGACAACAAAGAGTTGGCGGCTGGAGACATCGACCGCGCCTTCAGTCCTGATCAGATGACCCTGCCAGTCAAAGGTCTGGTTTCCCCGTTTAAGGCTGAAACTCACCGGAGTTTGATCCTGATGGGGTGATTTTTCATGCCGAAATTCTTCCGGTAACTTCAGATAGCGGAGCTGCTCATCGGTCAGAGGTAACCTGACCTCTACAGCGTCGCTGGCATAGATTCGGGCCAGTTCCTTGCCGGGGGGCAGGTATTGCCCCCGGTCGACATTTTTGTGCAGAACCCGTCCGGCGTAAGGGGCGGTGACACGGGTTCGCTCAAGGTTCAGTTCGGCCTGTCGCAGCCGTGCCGCCGCCGCATCCAGCGCTGCTTCGGCATGTTTAAGCTGAGGGGTCCGCAGCAACAATGGATCGGGGTCGCCGGTGAAGGGCATTTTTTTCCAGTCGGTCAGGGCCTGACGGCTGCGAGCCTGCTCTTCAGCCAGTTCCACCTGTCTGAGAGCCAGCTCAGACTGGGCGATGGTGACCGCATTCTGATAGTCCCGCGGGTCGATCTGTAATAACAGCTCCCCGGCTTCGAAGAATCCCCCAGGGGAGAAGGTGTCGGCGACCTTAACGACGCGGCCGGAGACTTCACTGGTCAGAGTGGTCTCTATTTGGGGGGAGATCGTTCCCTGACTGGAAATTATCGTTCGGTATTTTTGCGGTCGGACAGTGAATATTTCGACAACAGGTTTAGCTTCGCGAGGGCGTTGCCGCTCTGTTTCGGGGCTGTTGGCAATCAGGCCGGCAGCAAAAGCGATACTGCCAAGCAGGATGAGCGGTGGTAGAAAAAGCGAAAAATGCGACGCATGAAGATCCCCATAAAAAAATAAAAGCAGTAGCTGCGCGGTGGTTTTTGTCCAACACTTAAATCAGCACAGCCAATCATACCGCCTTGTGATAATAATTTCAGCTATCTAAAGTGGGGTGTGATCGTTTTATCTTTTTCTGTGAGAGATGATTGAAATGGGATGGGCGCTTCTTCCCTTTCAGGCATGTTCTGCTATAAGTGAAAGAAGAAGTTTCCGTTATAGACAAAGGAGCACGTTTATGATTCCGATCATTCCTGCCTACCAGGCCCCTGATTTTAACGGTGCTGAACTGGCCGATGCCCCGGCCGCAAAATTTGTCGAAGTGACCATGGATGGTGTTGTTCCCGACAACTATCATGGAACGACCAACCATCCCGAGTATGTTCACCTCGGTGGCGGGGAGTGGTTGCTTGCTCCTGAAAGTCGCATGGATGGAGTGCTGGTGTTGAAAATGGAACTCTGGATGTCGTTGAACCGCGGCGGGTGAAGAAGGGGGATCGGGTCGCCGTTGGCCGGACCGAAAACGGTGAAGAAGGCTTGTATGTCCACACCACCGGCTTTGATCCGCGACGGAAAATGCTGTGGACAAGTTTGCTTTCAGGACTCGTGGAACACGGGAAACCCCTTTTTCTCGTTCTTACGATGATCTTTATAATGTGCTCAGGCATGATCGGGAGCACGGCTACATTACCTGGGTGCTGGGACCGGCTGTTGCCTTCGACAGGGATAGCCGCGATGCCATGCAGGGGTTGATTGAACATGGCTATTGTGATGCGCTTCTGGCCGGTAACGCTCTGGCGACCCATGATCTGGAAGCGGCCTGGTTGGGAACCGGACTCGGACAGGATATCTATACCCAGCACCTCAAGCCGATGGGGCATTACAACCATCTGGATATTATCAATGAGGTCAGGAAGCGCGGTTCAATTGCCAGGGCGATCGCAGAGCTGAAGTTGAGTGATGGTATTATCTACGCCTGTGAAAAAGAAAAATCCCTATACTCTGGCCGGTTCGATTCGGGACGATGGACCTCTCCCTGAAGTGATCGCGGACGCCTATGAGGCGCAAACCGCGATGCGGCAACACGCCCGTAAGGCAACAACGGTGATTGCTCTGGCCACTCAACTGCATTCGATTGCCTTTGGCAATATGGTGCCGAGCTACCGGGTTATGGACGATGGAACCGTGCGACCGGTCTTTTTCTATATTGTCGATATGACCGAATTCAGTGCCGACAAACTGGCAAATCGCGGTTCGGCACAGGCCGTGGCGATTTTAACCAATGCTCAGGATTTTATGACCAACCTGTGGAATAATCTGAAGGAATAAAGAGGGAAACCACACCGCCACTGAGATGAGAAAGCGCTTGGGAAACCGTAGCATAATTAGACTTAACAGCCCACCGCCGGCTGTCTGTGAATCACATTATTATCAACGAGTGGTCGCCGATTAGAAAGCAGGATAGAGAGATGAACAATAGAAAATCCACATCATCGGGATCCCGATCGATCTCGGCCAAAGTCAACGGGGCGTCGATATGGGCCCCAGTGCGATTCGCTACGCTGGATTGTCGGCTCGACTTAAGGCTTTGGGTTATCAGGTTTATGACGAAGGCAATCTTCATGTCCCGGTGCGAGATTCGCTGTCCTGTGAAGAGTGCGATGAGCTCACGGAAGCGATTCAGCGTGTCTGCCAAGCTGCTTATGATGCCGCTGAAAAGTGTGTGAGGATGGGGGAAACCCCTCTTTTTCTGGGCGGGGATCACTCTCTGTCGATCGGCACTATTGGCGGTGTGACCGCTCAGGATTCTGTCGGTGTGCTCTGGATTGATGCCCACGCGATGCCAACTCGCCGGAAAGTTCCCCCTCCGGCAATATTCATGGTATGCCGGTAGCAACACTTTTAGGAGTCGGTTATCCTGAGTTGGTCGATATCGGCCGGCCCGGAGCCAAGCTGGAAGGCAGAGACGTTGTTATGATTGCCATCCGCGAACTGGATGTTGTCGAGCGTGAGTGGCTTAAAGAAAGTGGTGTCAAGATTTATACCATGCGGGACCTTGATGAACGGGGTATCGGCACTGTGACCCGTGAAGCCCTGAAGCATCTTCAGGATCACAGTCGCTTGCATGTCAGTCTGGATATGGATAGCCTGGATCCTACCGTGGCTCCTGGGGTCGGAACTCCCTCTCCAGGAGGGCTCAACTATCGGGAAGCACAGTTACTGATGGAAATCATTGCCGACACGGGAAAGCTGGTTTCTGTCGATGTGGTTGAGCTCAATCCTATTCTGGATCATGGGAACCATAGTGGCAAAGTGGCTGTTGAGCTGATGGAGTCTTTGTTTGGCAAGAGTATTTTGTAAGCAGGGAACGATCTTGCTGTGATTGATTCGTGCGGCCGCAGGCTTCCGCCCTGGAGATTTTATAGTCCTGTTATTCCTGCCTGTTGTGTTAGAATCCCCCGCCAAATTTATCAAGCCCGAATGAGGTTCGGGTGTAACTTTTTTACGGAGTAGGTATGAAACGCGATTTAGCAATGGCATTTTCACGTGTCACTGAAGGGGCCGCTCTGGCCGGATACAAATGGCTCGGCCGGGGCGATAAAAATGCCGCTGATGGGGCTGCAGTCGAAGCAATGCGGTTTTTGCTCAACAAGACTGAAATTGAGGGTGAAATTGTTATCGGCGAAGGTGAAATCGATGAAGCCCCATGCTTTACATCGGTGAAAAGGTCGGTATCGGTGGTGATGCCGTCGATATTGCCGTTGACCCGATTGAAGGAACCCGCATGACCGCCATGGGGCAGTCGAATGCTCTCGCCGTTCTGGCCGCTGGCGAAAAGGGCAGTTTTTAAAGGCTCCCGACATGTACATGGAAAAGCTGGTTGTCGGGCCGGGAGCCAGGGGCTGTATCGACCTCAATCTGCCCCTGATGACAAATCTGGAGAAAATTGCCGCGGCTCTGGGGAAGACGCTCAACAACCTGACGGTCATCACGCTGGCCAAACCGCGGCATGAACAGATGATTGCCGACATGCAGCAACAGGGGGTTCGTGTTTTTGCCGTTCCTGACGGCGATGTCGCCGCGTCGATTTTGTCCTGCATGCCCGACAGTGAAGTTGATGTCATGTACTGTATCGGCGGTGCCCCGGAAGGTGTTGTCTCCGCTGCCGTTATTCGCGCCCTGAACGGTGACATGCAGGGACGGTTGTTGCCGCGCCACCAGGTCAAGGGAGATAACGAAGCGAATCGTATTCACGGAGAAAAGAACTTGAAAGGTGCACTGAAATGGGGTGGATGCCGGCAAAGTTCTCGCTCTCGAGGATATGGTGCGCAGTGATAACGTGGTTTTGCCGCCACGGGCATTACCAAAGGGGACCTGCTTGAAGGGATAACCCGCGAGGGCAATATCGCGACGACCGAGACCCTTGTCATCCGTGGCCGTTCACGCACCATCCGCCGGATTAAGTCGATCCATTATCTGGAACGCAAAGATCCCCAGGTGCGTGATCTCATCGTATAGAAAACGGCTTCTGCATTTATCCCGACCGTTTACTCCATCGGGATAAATGCGTAGCCCTTGTTCTGATATCCCATCAGCGAGATATAGCCATTTGTGACGACCCGAATCTGGGGAATGAAGTCCTCGTTGTCTATCCCAGCCAGTGAGGCCGCAATGGCACACTGTTCCAAGGGGATGCCACGATTGCTGAACATTTCCAGCAGGGCGTGGATTTCTTTTTGAACCTTGCGATCAGCGATGTCGATATATTTCATCCCCGCCGTCAGAAAGAAACTCGCTTTGCCCCGAAACGCAAGGATGAAATGGGGGGATACGCCTGCTTTTTTTAACTGCTGGTAAGTCATTTCGATGAGTTCGAGTCTTAGCTTGAGGATGTCAGGGTTGCCCTGATTGATATCGAAGACCGCTTTCATCTCGGCCAGGCCTTCAAGGGCGTCGCGGTTGTTGATTTCCGCCATGGACAGTGGAGCGAAGGAGATCAGTAACAAAATGGGGAGGAGAAGATGTTTTTCATAACATACTCCTTTCACATTGATGTAGCCCTGTTTTTCTCTATGACTGCTTATTGTGCGTAAGCCGCTGGAATGAAGCGACGGCAGACCGGATGAGTCGGTCTGCCGTCGCTTTTAATGCCTGCCGTCTTGTTATAGTTTGTTTTCGAAATGCATATGGAATGTGCGTTTTTTACCGTCTTCCAATTGTGTCCCGATCTTGAAGTGATACGTCCCCGCCTGATCAAGGGTGATGTCGGCACCAAAGCCTTCTCCCATTCCCATCATCATAATCGGTTTGCTCACTTCTCCGTTCGGTGACTCCACTTTTACCGCAACTTTGCCGTTGCCCAAGGCTTTTCCTTGCATGTCTTTGAAACCGATCATGAGATGATGTGTGGTTTTCATCCCATTCTGTGCCATCTTTTCTTTGACATCCATCATATGGGCCGATCCCATGACACCATCGATCGTTTCTTCCTGCAGCATCATCATGTCACCACCCATCGCCATGCCACCGTCCATCGCCATGCCATTGCTATGGTCCATTTTCCCTTTGTCCATGCTGCCATGATTCATCTGGCTGTTCTCCATTTTTTTACCGTTACCGCCATCCTGCATGGCCATCGTCGCGGTTGGAATCATCAATGCCAGTGAAAGTACCAGTATAAGTTGCTTCATTTTTTTCTCCTGTGTATTTAGGTGGCCCAAGCCACGTTATGTAGGGACCTGAGTCTTTGATCAGGTTTCGTTTATTTCCTCACTGGATGTCGGTTGCAGACTTTTATCCAGTTTGCGGCCTCTCCAGAGGTAAAATATGACCGGATAGACCATTAATTCCATAATCCCGGAGGTGACGACGCCACCGACCATCGGTGCCGCGATCCGTTTCATCACGTCAGCCCCGGCCCCGTGGCTCCACATGATTGGCAACAGACCGGCGATGATGACGGCGATCGTCATCACCTTGGGACGGATTCTCTTTACCGCACCGTGGTGAATCGCCTGTTTCAGATCGGCGCGGGTGTTCATTCTGCCGTTGTCTCCCCAGAGCTTGTGGGCCAGATCAAGGTAGAGCAGCATGACAACACCAGTCTCGGCGTCAAGCCCGGCGAGGGCTATGACCCCGACCCAGACAGCAACCGACATGTTGTAGTCGAGCAGCCACAAAAACCAGAAGGCACCGACCAGGGAGAAGGGAACAGCAAGAAAGACAATCGATGTTTTAATCACCGACTTGGTGCTGATATAAATGATAACAAAATAATCAGGATTGTGAGAGGGATGATCACCATGAAACGCTTGCGCGCGGATTCCATGTATTCAAACTGACCACTCCAGACGATACTGTATCCTGGGGGGAGTTTGATCTGTGAGCCAACCTTTTCCTGGGCATTCTTGACGTAGGTACCGACATCGATTCCGCGCAGGTCGACATAAACCCAGGCCGTCCGGCGGGCATTTTCACTTTTTATCCCAGGAGGTCCTTTTTTGATCTCAATTTTTGCCAATTGGGAAATCGGTACGTGTTTACCGTTTTTCAGAGGTACAAGCACCTGTTTCAGGGATTCAAGGTCGTTGCGGTAATCGCGCTGATAGCGGATGTTGACCGGATAGCGTTCCAGTCCTTCAACCGTCTGGGTCACGTTCATTCCGCCGATTGCGGCCTGAATGGTTTCCTGGATATCAGCGACAGTCAGTCCGTAGCGAGCCGCTTCCGCCCTGTCGATGGTGAAGTCGAGATAATTTCCACCGACCACCCGTTCGGAAAAGGCGGTCAGGGTCCCGGGCAGATTGCGGACCAGAGCCTCAATCTGTTCACCAAGATCATTTAATGTCTGCAGATCCGGACCCATGATTTTGATTCCGACCGGGGTTTTATCCCGGTTGAAAGCATGTCGATCCGGGTTTTGATCGGCATGGTCCAGGCGTTGGTCAGGCCTGGGAATTGAATCGCTTTATCCAGCTCTGCCGTCAAGGCTTCCACCGAGATCGGTTTTTCTTCAGGCCAGATCCATCTTAACGGTTTCTTCACGACTTCAAATTGCTCATCCCAATCGCTATAGAAGCGGGGCACGGTTACTGTGCGCCACTCTGACTCCGGTTTCAGCATGATCGTGGTTTCAATCATCGACAGCGGTGCCGGATCGGTTGCGGTTTCCGCTCGGCCTATTTTCCCAAAGGTGCGCTCCACTTCCGGGAAGCGGGCAATAATGCGGTCGGTCTGTTGCAGTAATTCTTTTGCCTTCGTGATCGAAATTCCCGGCATGGTCGTCGGCATATAGAGTAGGTCACCCTCATACAGCGGGGGCATAAACTCGCTTCCCATTTTTGACAGCGGGTACCAGATTGAACAGACCAGCAGCAGGGCAATCACCAGAGTCAGCTTACGCCACTTGAGGACGAAGTCGACGAGCGGGTGATAGATGCGGACCAACAGGCGATTGATGGGATTGGCATGCTCAGGCTTGATTTTACCGCGGATAAACCAACCCATCAGGACCGGAACGAGTGTGACCGACAGAAAAGCTGCGGCTCCCATCGAATAGGTCTTGGTGAAGGCGAGCGGTTTGAATAAACGCCCGATTGTTCCTGCAGGGCAAAACAGGAGCAAAGGAAACGGTGATGACCAAAAGCGAGAAAAACAGGGTTGGACCGACCTCTTTGGCCGAATCGGAAATGATCTGCCAGTGAGGTTTTTTGCCCTGGTCCCGTTCGATATGTTTGTGGGCGTTTTCAATCATGATGATGGCTGCATCAATCATTGCACCGATGGCAATGGCGATCCCCCCCAGGCTCATGATATTGGCATTGATTCCTTGGGCGTACATGACCAAAAAAGCGATCAGTATGGCGACCGGGAGAGTAAAAATCGCTACTAGGGCGCTCGGCAGATGGAACAGGAAGAGTGCCGTTACAATAGCGACGACAATGCTTTCTTCAAGCAGCTTCACCTTCAGGGTGTCGACGGCCCGTTCAATCAGTCCGCTGCGATCGTAGACGGGAACGATTTTGACTCCTTCCGGGAGTCCGGCTTGAAGCTGTTCCAACTTCTTTTTGACGTTTTCGATAGTCTGCAGGGCGTTTTCACCGAACCTCATGATTACAGCGCCGCCAACGGCTTCTCCAACGCCATCAACCTCTGCTATTCCACGACGTAGCTCTGGACCGATACTGACCCGAGCCAGGTCGCGCAATAGAATCGGGGTGCCGCGCTTGTCGGTTCCGACCACCACCTGTTCAAGATCCTGTGGTGAGGTGATATAGCCCAGGCCGCGAACCATGAATTCCGTTTCAGCCATCTCGACCAGGCGGCCTCCAACGTCATTGTTGCTGCGCTGAACCGCTTTACGGATCTGGGGAATAGTGAGGTGATAGGCAAGCAAGCGCTGCGGGTCCACCTCAATCTGATATTGCTTTACATAGCCGCCAATGCTGGCAACTTCCGATACGCCATCCACGGAGGTCAGTTCATAGCGTAAAACCAATCTTGAATGGAACGCAGTTGCTGCAGATCGTGACGGTCACTTTCCAGGACATATTCATAAATCCAGCCGACACCGGTTGCGTCAGGTCCAAGGCTCGGCGTTACTCCTTTTGGCAGTCGGCCGGCGGCGTAATTCAGGTATTCCAGAACCCTGGAGCGGGCCCAGTAAAGGTCGGTTCCGTCTTCGAAGATAATGTAGACAAATGAGAGTCCGAAGAATGAAAACCCCCGGACTGTCTTGGCTTCCGGAACAGCCAGCATCTGGGTCGTGAGAGGGTAGGTTACCTGATCTTCAACCACCTGGGGAGCCTGACCGGGATATTCGGTAAAACGATAACCTGCACATCCGACAGATCCGGGATGGCATCCAGAGATGTATTTTTAAGGGCGTAGAGGCCGCCGATCAAAAGAAATGCCGTCAGCAATACGACCATGAATTTGTTGCGGATCGACCATTCGATAATTTTTTCCAGCATGGCTTTAACCAATCCTTAGCGGGCAGTCTCCTGGCAAAGTTGTACAAGTCAACCTTGCCGGGAGAAGTCAACGAAGCAGGGAGTATAGTCCCACTTCAAATGTAATACAGAATCAATTAAAATATTTTTCGAGCTTGTCCCTGGGTTCTACCTCGGCAGCACCAAACAGGTCATCCAGATCGTTTTCAGCTTTTTCCTCCATAGGCTCAGGGTTGGTCGGAGTCAGCATTTTCTGAATGGCCTCGCGCAGTTTGCTCTCTGAATCAAGCATGAATTGAGCACTGGTCACAACCTGTTCTCCTTCAAAGAGTCCCTGTAGGATTTCGATATTTCCGTCCTCGCCCTGAAGGCCGGTTTTAATCAGTCTCGGTTCAACCGGCCGCCTGGTAGGCAATGAACACAGTCTGCTTCTCACCGGAGTGAAGCACGGCTTCCTGGGGAATAATCAGTGCGTCGATCTGTTTTTCACCCTTCAGGTAGACGGTCACAAACATGTCGGGGCGCAGTTCAAAGTCGGTATTTTCAAATTCGATCCGGGCTTTGATCGTACGCGTCTGTGGATCGACAAAGGGGTAGATATAGCTGATACTTCCAGTCAGGTCGGGGCCTTTGACGTAGGGGCGTTCGACCCTGACCTGCTGGCCAAGCTTGACCCATGGGAGCTGGTATTCGTAAATATCGGCCATGACCATACCTTGGAAGGTCTGATATATTGAGCAGAGCCATGCCTGGTTTGACGTACATACCTTCATTGACCATCTTTGTCGTAACAACCCCGTCGTAAGGGGCAAACAGTGTGATGGTTTTGCGTGTTTTGCCTGTTTTTTCAAGTTGTCTGATCTGCCGCTCGCTGACATCCCAGAGTTGAAGCCGTTTGCGGGACGATTCGAGCAAGCGCAGGGCGCTGTCAGCGATTTGGGGGAAACTGCTGTCTTTTAGAGAGTTGTAATTATCGCGTGCAAGGAGCAGTTCCTGTTGTGCTGTGACCAGCTCCGGGCTGTAGATTTCGAGCAGCTTCTGGCCCTTTTTCACCTGTTGTCCTGTTTCAGCGACATGGAGTTTTTCAACCCATCCGGCAATCTTGGCGTTGACGATATACTGCTTCGGTTCTTCATAACCGACCAGTCCGACCGTGCGGATTGTGCGGGATAGATCACCCCGAATTACGGGGGCTGTACGAATGCCCATATTCTGGATTGTGGTCGGATCGATACTGATCAGAGAGCCGCCAGTGGCCTGATCTTCGTAAACCGGAATCAAGTCCATGCCCATCGGGGATTTTCCCGGCGTGTCGCTGATGTAGGTCGGATCCATAGGGGCCTGCCAGTATTTAATTTTGCGCTCACCTGTCAGTTTCGTTCCGCCACTGGTTTCTTCCTTCATCGGTGTCAGTTCCATGTGGCAGATCGGGCAGAGACCGGGTTCGTCGACAATGATCATCGGGTGCATGCCGCAGGTGTACTTTGTTCCCTCCTGATGAACATGGCCTTCCGCTTCCTCGACGTGCTTTGTTCCATTATTCGATGAGCGGTTGAAACCCAGGTCTGTAAAGAAAAAAATACCGGCACCCAACAGGATAAGCGGGCAAAGAATCAGTATTGTTTTGGTTGTCGGACGCATTTTTTTATCCTTCTCTCTTGGTCAATTGATCGATTTCAAGAGCGGCTGCAGCTTCAATTTTGACCAGGTTTCGATGTTGGTCGCTTAAGGCCTTGATGTGGTCGATCTGGTAACGGTAAAGGGTCATGAGTGAATCGAGCAGGTCGAGAAAGTCGACTTTGTCAACCTGATACGCGCCCAGTGTCGCCTGAAATGTCTGGTCCGCCTGAGGAATGATCCCATTCTGATAGAGGGCTGCCAGTTCACTTGCCTGTTGGTAGTTGGTCAGGGCTCTGTGAATTGTCAGATTGACCTGATTATTAAAGTCATTGCGCTTCTGACGAGCAAGCCGCAGGGATGAATCTGCCTCAGCGACAGCCGCCGCACGTTTTTCTCTGCGGACGGGCAGGTTAAAGCTGATCCCTGCGCTGATGAAGTCGGTGCCATCGTCAGGCAGGTTGTCGTCGCGCCAGCGATAGCTGGTCCAGAGGGTGAAGTCGGGGCGGTAGTCGAGCTTGGCCAGTTGGCGTTGCGCTTTGTACTGCTCAATCAGGGCATTGTAGGCAGCAAACATGGGGCGACTTTCTCGTGCCGTTTGTCTTAGTTGTTCCAAGTCAAGTTTTCTGTTGAGACCAGTCAGGTAGATGTTATCCGTTTTCAGCGGATGATCTGTCTCTCGACCGCTCAGACTGTTTATCTCCGCTATCGTGGCCTCTTCCTGTTGCTGCAGGTTGATCAACTTGTCCAGTTGCTTCGAACGTTCAAGGTGTGCTTTCAAAACATTTTGCTGTAGCCCTCTGCCGACTTCATAGCGGGTTTCCGTCAGCTTGATGAAGTCGTCAAGAAGCGTCAGGTTGCGTTTTGTCAATTCGATGGCCTGGCGCTGAAACAGCAGCCGGTACCAGGCGTCTTTAACTTGTGTGCGGATCTGCAATCGCGCGTCCTGATAGACCGCTTCAAACCACTGGCTCTTTTCTGCGGCGATTTTCCCTTGTTGATCAAGCTTGCCGGGAAAAGGAAATTTCTGCGACAGGCGAATTTCGTTGCCGGTCATGGGAGTGCGCGAGCTTTAAGGCTGTCAACGGGATAGTTAGAGAGTGAAACCGCCAGAATTGGATCTTGCAATGATGAAACTTGATCTATTCTGGCAAAGGCAACGCTGATCTGTTCCTTTGCCGCAAGCAGGGCTGGATTGTTCTGGTCTGCTTCACTGAGAAGCATGGCCAGGGTTGTCGTTTCCGCTGTAACAGATGAAACTGCTGTGCCCATAAAGATGAGCAGTATGAAAAACGTTTTCAGGATACGCATGTCGATATATCTCTCCTCCAGTAGGTGTATTCATTCTTTTTTTTCATGATGCGTGCCAATCTGTTTATCCCTATAAGATCAAGTAGTTATGTTTTTTTCTCGCGACTGAAATATCCAGGAATGTAGAATAGTCTTTATTTATTTGATGAATATCCTGCGCCGGAGGGGACAATCGTTGGACTTGACTTATTTAACGAAAATGTGAGTTTCTATTCTGAGACAGATTGTTTACACTTTAAATAAACTTAAGCTTTCGGCATACCCTTCGGGGAGTCGATAGTCATCCGCAACCTTTGAAGGACATTAGAATATGCCGGATAGTCTCCATATCCCGAACGCTGAAGATTCTCACCAACGCTTTAGCGCCAAGATATTTGTTATTGTTATCTTGATCCTGATCGTTACATTTTTACACTATTTTACCGGAACTGAGCATTCTCAGTATCACGGAATATACCGGCGGATCTATTATTTGCCCATCATTCTGGCCGGGTTCTGGTTTGGAATTCGGGGTGGATTATTAAGCAGTCTCACCGTTTCAGTTATTTATCTTCCCCACATTTTAATTCAGTGGGGAAGTGACTCTCCCATTCGAATGGAACAGACACTGGAGATACTTCTCTATAATGTCGTCGGTCTTCTGACCGGTTTTCTGGCTTCACAGATTAATTTTCAACGCCATCGCGCCGAACGGAACATGCTGAAATTGCTGGAAAGCTATGCCAAGTTAAGAGAACAGGCCGATATGATTGTGGCGATTGAGGATCAGATGCGTCAGGCGGATAGACTGTCGGCTTTAGGGGAGATGTCAGCCGGACTGGCTCATGAAATTCGCAACCCTCTCGGGTCAATTCGTGGGACGGCCGAAATTCTTAAGGATCTCCCTCCCGGCGACAAGCGTCACGACGAGTTCAGCTCGATTCTGATCACTGAAGTTTGTCGTCTCAATCAGGTGGTTGAGGGGTTTCTCGAGTTGGCCAGACCGGGGAAAGGAAAGAAATCGGACTTTGATCTGTGCGAACTGCTGGATGAGGTCTCCCGGCTGACACGGTTACAGGCCAATAAAGGGAACGTCAGAATTCACCTGGAAGTTGAAGATATTCCACCGGTGGTGGGTAATGCCACTCAATTCAAACAGGTCCTGTTAAACCTGTTTTTAAATGCCATGCAGGCGATGGAGCAGGGAGGAGATCTTTGGATTCGTGGCCAGGTCGATGACGATGATATGCTCAAGCTGTCGTTCCGGGACAGTGGTCCAGGCATCGCAGAGGCCGATTGCGAACGGATCTTCGATCCCTTTTTTACGACTAAGTCGGACGGGACGGGGCTCGGACTTGCTATTACCTGCCGGATCATTAAGAGTTTTGGCGGGAGTATCCAGGCCGGAAACTGTGAAAATGGAGGTGCTGAATTTATTTTGAGGTTAAAAACCGCTCACACCATCGAGGGGGATATTGGTCCTCTTCAGAACCGTCTTCAGAGCAAATGATGATTGAACTCTCAGAACTCCCGTCAGACTGGTCAAGCGATTGTGCAGCATCATATAGTCTTCGTTGTCACGGACGATCACCCGTAATAGATAATCACTTTCTCCCGCCATCAGGAAGCATTCCATCACTTCTTTGACTTGAGTAATCTCATTTTCAAAGTTCCGGAGTTTGTCCTGTTGTTGCCCTTCCAGTGTGACGCGGACAAACACGTTGCCGGGTTTACCGATGGCCGTCTGATCGATCAGCATAACGTATTTGTGGATCACTCCATTTTTTTCCAGCAGGCGCACGCGTCGTAGGCAGGCAGATTCGGACAGGCCGACTTCTTCAGCCAGCTGAACGTTGGACAGTCGTCCGTCCTTCTGCAGGAGGGTCAGTATGCGCTGATCGATAGAATCGATGCTGATTTTGGCTGAATCTTCGACATGATTGAAGTTTAACAGCAGAATCTTGCAATGGACAGGTCTATTTTTTTTGTTTTGCAGAAACATTCGAATTCTTTGCTGGTAAAATTAACAGGTAATAAAGAATTTAACCCACCAACCCCTTCAACTTCAGAAGAAGGAGCTTGCCATGATCGTCGGTATTCTCAAAGAAATCAAGGTTGAGGAAAATCGTGTTTGCATGACTCCTGCAGGTGTCGAAGTGATGACCGGTTGCGGACATTCTGTCCTGGTGGAAACCACTGCCGGGGTCGGCAGTGGTTTCAGTGATGAAGACTATATCCAGGCGGGAGCGGAAATATCTTCATCGGCGGCGGATGTTTATGCTCGCTCCGAGATGGTGATGCATGTCAAGGAGCCGCAGCCGAGTGAATATGAGATGATTCGCGCAGGGCAGATCGTGTTCACTTATTTTCATTTTGCCGCCAGTGAAGAGCTGACACGGGCGATGATTGAACGAAGGCGGTGTGTGTGGCTTACGAGACCATTACCGGTCCGGGTGGATCACTGCCGCTGCTGACGCCCATGAGTGAGGTCGCCGGTCGCATGGCTGCCCTGGAAGGGGCCAAATACCTTGAGCGGGCGCTGGGCGGACGGGGGATATTGATGGGGGAGTTCCCGGCGTTTCTCCGGCCACAGTTGTCGTGATTGGTGGCGGAGTGGTTGGAACCCATGCGGCCCAGATGGCGTGCGGTTTAGGAGCCAAGGTCTACCTGCTGGATATGGATCTCGAACGCTTGAGACACCTGTCGGAGATCATGCCGAAAAACTGCTTTCCGATGATGTCTCACCGGTGACGATTCGCGCTTTAGTGAAAGAGGCTGATGTGGTGATCGGTGCTGTCCTTTTACATGGGGCAAAAGCACCCAAACTGATCACTCGAGAGATGCTGAAAGAGATGAAAAGGGAGCGGTGCTGGTCGATGTCGCTATTGATCAGGGAGGCTGTTTTGAGACTTCGAAAGCGACAACCCACACCGATCCCATCTACGAGATTGACGGTATCGTTCACTATTGTGTGGCCAATATGCCCGGTGCTGTACCTCTGACATCAACCATGGCTTTGACCAATGCAACTTTACCTTATGCCGTCAAACTGGCAAATCAGGGTTGGCGGCAGGCAGCACGTCATGATGAGGGAATAAGTGCTGGTCTGAATATCGTGAACGGGGCAGGTCTGTTGCAGGGGGGTGGCAGAGGCTTTTGGACTGGACTATGTCGAGGCCGGGAAACTGCTTCATCGCTAAGTCGCTGCAAACGTCCCGGGCCATGAAACGAATGGTGTCCAAGTGTTAAAAAGGGCTGGTGACCGCCCCCATGTTTATCCTGCTGAGCGCCTTGGATCACTTCCGTGGCGCGAAAGACGTTTCAAATGGGGCGGTGGAGTTTTACAGTCTCTGTGGCGATAATGGCCCGGTCTCCAGTACGGGAGCCGCGCCGATATGGCGCGCTTCCATGAGGTCTACAAGCTTTTCAAGGGCCATGGTTATGGACACCTGTTCAATTTCCGGCAGCTCAACCAACGCCTCCGCGAGGGTGTCCTGCAGCAGGGAGGGTGCTTCTGAAATCAGTTGCTCCCCTTGAGGGGTAATTGAAATCAACACCTGGCGTCGGTCGGTACTGCTGCGAGTTCGATTAACCAGTTTTTTTTCTTCCAGTCGGTCGACAATACCGACCACCGTGCTGGGACTCAAATAGACCTTTTTGGCCAAGGCCCCGCTGTTTAAAGACCCTTCTTCTTTTATCGCCATCAAACAGGCCAATTGCGGCCCTGTGATTTTGTATTGGCTTGACAACTTATGGGAATGCATGTCGACGGCACGGATAATGCGGCGCAGAGCTTGTAAAATTCGCAGATCGTAGCTCTGTGCGGGGATTTGTGGTTCGTTATACGTTTTATCTTTATTGCAACTATTCATATCAATGCCTCAATTAATAGCTTGAAGAGTTTTCATCATAGCATGGCAGGTTCAGTTTCTGTTTGTTTGAACTCTATGATTGTTTAATAGCGCACTGGGGAGTTCGTGAATCAACCAAAACGATAGAGATTGGTTCCATTTTTGTAAAATTCCACGGGACCATCTTCGGATACTTTTACAACGCAACCAAAATGCGATGCGGCTGTTGCCGCGGTCGTCCTTCCTCCACCGGTGACAAGGTCGGTTACATGCGAGGTATCGACAATAACGCCGGTATCGATCAGTTCTCCTTTGCGATTGATGATCGTCAATCCGTCTGAAGAAAGGATTCTGTTCAACTCACCAGAGCGTTTAAGTGTCCCTATCTTTGCTCCTTTCATGTGACGGACCAGGGCCCGGATCAAGGGGTCTCGCCCGCCGACGGCTCCTTTCCTCAGAATTTCTAAATCCGCATTGTCATCGGCGATCAGCACTACCGTCCCGTGGCGGGCCTTAGACAGAGCGTAAATCGTCCAGGCGAGGTAGTCGATTGATCGTTTTTCAAGCTTTCCCGACAGGAATTCCCGCATAATATCGGGATCGTACAGTTGCCACAATCCTTTTCGCCATAACAGGATTTTGTCCACATCAAGGACAATTTCAACTTCTGATGAATTATTGACGTAAACGGCAAATGCTCCGGTGCCGGCTTTAGCCAGTAATGTCAGCGTTTCGCGATGAGCAAGCTGCTCAATCTGATCCCGGGGGCCTGGAGCGTTGGTCCCAATAGTCCCTTTGATATTCATACGAATATCGCCGACAAACAGTGACCTGTGGCCGTCGACAAGTCGATAGGACAGCGGGTTGCGGAAAAAGTCTCCCGTGATTCTGCGTCTGGCGTTATCCAGATCGAGCCAGTCGTAACGTGTCTTTTTCAGTGAGGCCAAAAAGTCATCGAGTTGCGTTCTGTAGATCAGAAAACCGGTCGTTGCCGGAGCCCCTTCGTAACGTTGATAGGAAAGGTTCTTGAGGAGTTGGATTAAACTCTGGGCCGGCCAGAAAACACCTGTCCGGTCGCCACGTATATATCGGGCAACAGCAATATCTGCAAGAGATGTCAATAATGCGGTGCGAAAATGGGCAGCGTAGCCTTGGGCCGAAAAGCCGGCGAACAATCCGGAAAATGCGGTCAATAACTCAATAATAAAATCTTTTTCCGTCAAAGTGAACGCAAGTTCTTTTGCGTTTGCGCAAAACTGATAGTTCGTTTGGTCTATTTTCAGAGGGTAGAAGAACTCCCCCTCGACTTCTTCCTGTCTCAGATCTTCAGGTTCCGTCTCCAGAAACGAGACCTCTGCATCGCCGAGAAAAACACGAATGCTGTTCGCTATGGCACTAAAGGCTGATTTTGGCATGAGACTGTATAAACCCTGACTCTGAATAACGTTAAAGCAAAAATATCCGGTTTGGGCGCATTACTCTTTGTCGAAACTGTCGACCACGATGGCGCCCATTGATGCCGGCATCGCTACTAAGATGACTCTTCTCAGCGCAGTCACAGGATCGGTCATAAGCGGAAGCTTATCAAGGGCCAACAGTACAATCGCAACGACGAAGATGGTGAGAGAATATGCGAATAAAAATTCGAAAAACAAAAATAAATCGACGTGTTCGCACTGAAGCCTGAAACAGGCTTTGGTGAGCATATAAAATCAGAAAGCAGATCGACAAAGAAAACACGAGAATCAGATTGGGAACGGGTAATTTGACTGCAGCAATCCACGCTTCCTCAGAAAAGGAAACGGGAATGGCTAAAGTAGATGCTCCAATGACGATCTGCGCAACATCTTCACCATTCAGACTCAACTTCGAACCAATTTCCCTGATCATGAAGTCTCCATGAATGTTTTTATCCGATGACGGATGGATTGATTGAAAATGCCAGAATATCCGGTTATCCAGCCTGATGAACAGAGTCTCGCACAGACAAATAGAAGTCAATATATAAAATTTGCTTAGAAATAGTTCGACTACAAATTATTTGACCTGAATGTAAATGTCGTGTAAGATTTGCTGCACGGATGACATCCTGTTCGGATGTCTTCCTTATCCCACAGGAAGACCGTATGGGTGTGTGCTCAACGATCTTTTTGGTCTGGTCGGCACTGAATCCTGTTGTTTCAACAGGTCTGGTGCCCTGTCAGTTTGATCTTTTTTTGTTTGTCATGGCTCATGGAATATCAGCAGATCTGATCTGGATCGTGCCTGCCTTGAGGTGTGTTCAGGGCGCTCATGGTTTAAGTGTTTCAGGGGCCCTTATTCTTTGTTTTTAAGGAGATAATGTGAGTGAAAACACCATAATTCAAGTGAAGAACCTCTATAAAATATTTGGTGGCCAGTCAAAAAAGTGATGAATTTATTACAAAAAGGTCTGACAAAAGAGGAAATTTTGAGCAGACCGAAGCGACTGTTGGTGTCCAGGATGCGAGTTTCGATATTCAAGCCGGTGAAATTTTCGTCATCATGGGACTCTCCGGTTCCGGGAAGTCAACGATGGTCCGGATGCTTAATCGGCTGATCGATCCGACCTCGGGACAGGTTCTGATCGACGGTGAAGATATCACCGCCATGAGCGCTGAGCAGTTGGTTAAGCTGCGGCGGAACAAAATGAGTATGGTTTTTCAGTCCTTCGCACTGATGCCGCATATGAATGTTCTTCAGAATGCCGCTTTCGGTTTGGAAATGGATGGTGTCGATCGGGTAACCAGAGAAAAACGGGCCTTACAGGCTCTGGAGCAGGTCGGCCTGGAGGCCTGGGCTGAAAGTATGCCGGATGAACTTTCCGGCGGAATGCAGCAGCGGGTTGGTTTGGCGCGAGGTTTGGCTGTTGATCCCGATATCCTGTTAATGGATGAGGCCTTTTCTGCGCTTGATCCTCTGATTCGTGCCGAAATGCAGGATGAACTCCTCAAATTACAGGAGAAAGCCAAGCGAACAATCGTCTTTATCTCCCACGACCTAGATGAGGCGATGCGTATCGGTGATCGCATTGCGATCATGGAAGGGGGGCGCGTCGTCCAGGTCGGAACCCCGGAGGAAATCCTTCAGAGCCCGGCGGATGACTATGTCCGCGCCTTTTTCCGCGGCGTCGATCCGACCAATATTCTGAGTGCCGGAGATATCGCTACAGATACTCATGTGACCATTCCGATGACCGATGGCAAAAACCCCCGATCTGGTCTTCAGCGCTTGATAAAAAATGACCGTGAGTATGCTTACGTTATTGACAACAATAAAATTTTCAAGGGCATTGTCTCAACCGATTCCCTCAGAGAAATGCTGGATGATGAAGCTGTTCCTCACCTTATTCCAAATGCTTATATGAAAGGTGTTGTTGTTGCTCATAGGGATGATTCCCTGCAGGACATCCTGCCGAAAGTTGCAGGTTGCTCATGGCCATTGCCGATTTTAAATGATGAAGGGCAATATCTGGGAGCCGTATCCAAAAATCTGTTTTTGAGGACGTTGCATCGCAGTCAGCCTGAAGAGCAGACAGAACAAAACCACGGAGTAGAATAGTCCATGTCCTTTTTAAATTTTGATGAACAATTAATCCCCCTCGACGTGTGGATCCAGTCTTTTGTTGATTGGCTTGTCCTGAATTACCGAGATCTGTTTCAAATTCTCAAGGTTCCCATCGAATTGACCCTGGAATGGTTGGAATGGTTTTTTGCGGTTTTGCCCCCCTGGCTGGTTATCCTGCTGTTCGCACTGGCCGCATGGCGCTATGCGGGAAAGCGGGTGACTGTTTTTACCTTGCTGACATTTCTGCTGGTGGGCTACCTGGGGTTGTGGGAAGACACCATGACAACCCTGGCGATGGTTGTGAGCTCGGTTTTCTTTTGTGGCATAACCGGAATCCCCCTGGGAATCCTGTCCGGCCGCAGTGACCGCTTTGAAATGCTGCTGCGACCCTGTCTTGACGCCATGCAGACCACACCGGCTTTTGTCTACCTGGTCCCGGTGGTGATGCTGTTCAGTATCGGTACGGTGTCCGGTATCCTGGCAACCATTGTTTTTGCCCTGCCTCCGATTATCCGTCTGACCAGTCTTGGTATTCGTCAGGTTCACCCGGAATTGATTGAAGCAGCGCTCTCTTTTGGGGCGACGAAGTGGCAAGTTTTAAGCAGGGTACAGTTTCCCCTGGCTCTTCCCTCAATTATGGCCGGACTGAATCAGACTTTGATGATGGCTTTGTCGATGGTTGTTATTGCGGCTCTCATTGGTGCCGGCGGTTTGGGCAACCCTGTCGTTCAAGGCTTGAACACTCTGGAAATTGGATTGGCAAGCATCGGTGGATTGGCGATTGTTTTATTGGCGATGGTCCTGGATCGGATTACCCAAGGTGTTGCACAGAAATAGCTTTTGTTGAGTTTTAATCTCATTAACTGACAACAAGGAGAAAACGATGAAACGTTTATTGATTGTTTTACTGTCGTTGATTTTTGCCCTTCCAGCTTATGCCTCGTATGAAAAACCGGGTAAAGGTGTGACCGTCAATCCGGCACGGGCAACCTGGAATACCGGATATTTTCAAGCTGCCCTGGTCGAACAGGGACTGAAAGAGCTTGGTTACAAAGTCAAAAAAAAGCAAGGAATTGCAAAATCCTTTATTTTATCAGACTGTTGCCCTTGGTGACATCGACTATTGGCCCAACGGCTGGTTTCCCAATCATGTTGGACAGATGCCAAAGGGCTGGGAAGACAAACTTGAAATTGTCGGTTATGTCGCCAAGGCAGGCGGATTGCAAGGTTATCTGGTGTCTAAGGAGCATGTTGACAAATACAATATTAATACTCTCGACGATTTCAAGCGTCCGGAAGTTAAAAAAGCCTTCGACGCAAATGGTGACGGCAAGGCTGATCTGACCGCCTGCCTCCGGGATGGGGTTGTGAAAAGGTTATTACTCATCATTTTGATGTCTATGATCTCGATGACCACATTAACCCGATCAAGGCTGGCTATTCTGCCAGCATGGCGGATACGTTGGCGCGCTTCAATTCGGGCGACCCCGTTTTTTTCTATACCTGGGCACCCAACTGGACCATTGGGAAATTAAAGCCCGGAAGAGACGTCATGTGGATCAATGTTCCGGAAATCAAACCGCGAGAAAGTCAAATGGCCGGGAAAGAGCGCATGACTGTTCATGATATCGAAGGGGCCGTGAGTAACCCTCTCAAGGCCGGGTTCGTGGTCAGCGATATTCAGATTGTCGCCAATAAAAAGTTTCTCAACGAGAATCCGGCGGCAAGAAAGTTCTTCGAACTCTTCAATCTTCCCCTGGCCGATATTAATGAGCAGAACACCAGGATGCAGGACGGAGAGAAGACGGGCAGGGATATCAAGCGTCACGTTATGGAGTGGATCTCCAAAAATCAGGACAAATGGAATCTTTGGCTCAAAGCTGCACGTGACGCAGCTTGACAGGTCATCGTTTGCTCACTGTTGCCGTAATCGTCAGGTTGCCATTGCCGCTTTTTTTGTGAGATCGGCAATCTATACGATAAGGTGAAGAGTAGGGTTACGAACCCCTCTTCCGGATTGATTGAAGTCCGGAAGAGGGGTTATTTAGTAAAGAGCGCCGATTCAGTTCTGATACGTCTCTCGCAGGCGCCTTTTGTTGACTTTGCCAACGCTGGTTTTTTCGATGGCTCCTACGAATTTGACTTTGATCAGGACAATCTGTTTGGACAGCATTCCACGCTCGACGAAGGTGCGAAGATGCTGTTGCAGGGCTTTCTCGTCGAAGCTGGCGTCCTCTTTTTTAACCACCAGAGCCACCGGCTTCTCTCCCCATTTCTGGTCGGGCAGACCGATAACTGCAACTTCGGCAATTCCGGGATAGGCCGAAATGATGTCCTCGACTTCGAGAGACGATATCCACTCCCCACCGATCTTGATAACATCTTTGATGCGGTCGGTGATTTTAATGTAATTCTTTTTGTCCTTGTTGGCCACATCGCCGGTATGCAGGTAGCCGCCACGCCAGAGTGTCTCTGAATGACGCTGGTCCTTCAGGTAGCCTTGTGTCAGCCAGGGGCTCCTGACAACAATTTCGCCGACACTCTGGCCATCGGCAGGAATATCTTCCATCTCCTCATCAACGATACGAAGATCGACCAGAGGGATTGGCCGACCCGTTTTGCAGCGTACGTCGATTTCTTCTTCTTCGCTGAGATCTTCTTCGGTGACATGGGCAACGGACAGGATAGGACAGGTTTCCGACATGCCGTAACCGGAGTAGATGTCGATCCCTTTTTTCATGAACGCCTGGCACATGGCTTTGGGCAGTGCCGAGCCGCCAATTAAAACTTTCCAGTTGCTCAGATCGATTTCATTAAAGAGGGGTGGTTCATCAACAGGTGCAGGATTGTTGGAACGCAGTGCGAAAAGGTGACGTTTTCTTTATCCAGCAGTTTCAACAGCATCTCGGGGGTGTATTTTCCCGGATAGACCTGCTTGATACCGAGGGCTGTCGCAACGTAGGGAAGGCCCCAGGCATGGACATGAAACATCGGGGTGATCGGCATGTAAATATCTTTCTGGTGCAGACGCCCCTGATCAACGACCGTACCCAGGGACGCAATCGTTGCCAACGTATGGAGGACCAGCTGGCGATGGCTGAAATAGACTCCTTTGGGCATGCCGGTTGTCCCCGTTGTGTAGAATGTGGTCGCTCGCGTACTCTCGTCGAAATCGGGAAAATCGTAGTGGGTATTGGCGGAATCGAGCAGTGATTCATATTCGCCGGCAAAGTTGATTGACGTTTGAAGCTGTTGTTGACCATCCTGAAGCAGGACGTAGGCTCGAACCGTGTCGATCCGGCCTTTAATCTGCTCAAGCAGGGGCAGGAATTCTTCGTTGATCAGCAGAAAATCGTCTTCAGCATGATCAATGGTATAGAGAATCTGTTCAGGGGAGAGGCGTATGTTGACGGTATGCAATACTGCGCCGATCATCGGTACGGCGTAGAAACACTCCAGATAACGATGGCTGTCCCAGTCCATGACCGCAACCGTGTCGCCTGCTTTTACACCCAGTTCGGTCAGAGTGTTTGCGAGTTTGGCGACCCGTTGCTTGAATTCGGCATAGGTAAAACGGGCCTGGTCCCGGTAGATGATTTGTTGTTGCGGGTCATCGACGACCGGCGCTTTAAGCAGGTTTTTGATCAGCAGGGGATAGGTGTAAGCGGAAGCTGTACGCTGGATCAGGTTATCAGGCATGATGCACCTCCGTGGCTATTGATATAAGTTGATTGGTTTCGAAAACAACCTGTTCCGGCTAAGGGGGGCAGGTGTGTGTATTCGCCATTCAAGGCGGACAGGAACTATACGATTATCCTTTTGCGAGCGCAAGGATTGATACTTGTCGCACCGGTTGTCAACAGTTAAGATGCAGACTTATTAATTATTCTGGAGCCTTTCATGAAATTACCGGCCCCCTGATCAGAGGGAAATTTGTACGACGCTACAAGCGTTTTTTGCCGATGTCGAGCTTCCTGACGGAGGAATGATTACTGCTCATACGCCTAACACAGGGAGTATGAAACAGTGCGCCGTTGGTGGTTATGATGTGCTGATTTCGCACAGCGATAATCCGAAACGCAAACTTAAATACACTCTTGAATTGATCCGGGTCAACGACCACTGGGTCGATACTCATACCCAGCGTACCAATCGTGTTGTTGAAGAAGGTTTGCGTCATGGTTGGATCGCATCACTCGAAGGCTACAGTGTTACTCCGGAATACAAATTTGGTGACAGTCGGATCGATTTTTATCTGGAAAAGGGGACGAAAAGGTTCTGCTCGAAGTGAAAAACGTCACTCTCTGTAAAGATGGCACGATCGCCTGCTTTCCTGATGCCGTGACGACCCGCGGTCAGAAACATCTGCGTGAACTCGCTGACGCAGTCAAACAAGGCTATCGTGCGGTTATCTTTTTCTGGTTCAGCGGGGCGAAGCTACGGCATTTTCCCCCGCTGACGAAATCGACCCGGAGTATGGACGCTTATTACGTCAGGTCACATCCGCCGGCGTTGAAGCCTGGCCTGCAAGACCATTGTATCGGAAACGGACAACCGGGTCGGGGAGCTGTTGCCGGTCGTTTTGTAGCTGTTAATCGCAGAGACTCGGAGGCACAGACCAATAACAAAGGAACAGAGCTTGAGTGGTAACGCAATGAAAGCAGTCGGTTTGATTACAGAGTACAATCCGTTTCACCTGGGACACCTGCACCATCTGCGCGAGAGCTTGCGTACAACTGAGGCTGATGTTGCTGTCGCGGTGATGAGTGGCCACTTTCTCCAGCGCGGTGAACCTGCGTTGGTTGATAAATGGTGTCGGGCTCAGATGGCCCTGGAGTGCGGGGTTGATCTGGTGGTTGAGCTGCCGTTGCCTGGGCCTGCAGCAGCGCTCCGGCTTTTGCTGAAGGGGGTGTTAAGACCCTTGACGCACTGGGGGGCGTTTCCTGTCTTTGTTTTGGCAGCGAGTCGGGTGAACTTGGACCTTTGGAATTGTACGCCGAGACCTTACAGCGCCATGAGCAGGAGATTGAGCAGAAAACAGCGCAATTGCTGAGGCAGGGGCTAACCTATCCCCAGGCCCGAGCCGAGGTCCTGATCGGGTTGCTGCCCGCGGAGACGGTAACCGAAGGTCTGGCTTCTCCTAATAATATTCTTGGGATCGAGTATCTGAAAGCGCTGCGGCAACAACAAAGTCATATGACGGCGGCGACAATCCAACGTGTCGGAGCCGGCTATCACGACAGCTCTGTCTGTTCAGGCGAGATTGCCAGTGCAACCGGCATCCGCCGTTGCTTAAAGGATGGAAAAGATGTTTCGACCCATATGCCGGAGCAGGCTTTGAGCTTGATGCGACGGTCTTTTGAACGGGGAGAGATCCTGGAGGAGGAGCGTTACTTTGTTGCACTTATGAGCCGGATACTGTCCCAGGAAGGGGATTTGAGCGATTTGGGGCTGGTTGAAAACGGGATCGAAAACCGTTTGTTGGGCGAAGCCGATCGTGCGGTGGACCTCGAAACGCTGATTGAGGGAATCAAGACGCGTCAACTGACCCGGACCCGGATTCAACGTATGCTTATCGCAGTGTTGCTGGGAGTGAAAAAGCAGGAGATGAGGGAACTGTTGAGTGCCGGCCCGGGCTATCTTCACCTGTTGGCTGCCAGTAAAAAAGGGCAGGCCTTTCTGGCTTCAGGTCGTAGGCAACGCTCGCTGCCGTTGATCCAGAACTTCTCCAGAGTATACGCCAGCCTTAAGCGCTTCTACGGTGTTGATTCCGACAATTACAGGCTGGCGTTGATTCAGCTGAAGCTGGAAGTGAAGGCCACCCGGATGTACACTGTGTTAATGAAAGAGCCCTGGTGCCAGAACCGCAACCGTGATTTTTACCAGCCGTTGATCCGTACAGGCATGACAGAGTGAAGGGGAAAGATCCGATGATTACACGTCAAACGACGCTTGAGCAGCTGATTGCCGCCAAAGGAGACGCCGGCGCATATCTGGCCCATAAAGGAATTCGCTGCATCCGTTGCGGTGAGCCGGTCTGGGACAGCGTCGAGCATGCTGCCCGCAGAGTCGGTTACACCGATGCCGAAATCGACCACCTGGTGGACGATCTCAACTGCCTTAATTGACGTTCAATGGCTGAGGACCCATTCCGGGGCGGAATGGTAGATGCCATCCCAGAATGCCAGTTCAAGAATGCTGGATGTGATGAAAGTGTCACTCATCGCTTTTTGCTGCCGGGCATTTTCCTGTCGGGCCCGGCGATCGATATGGTTCAGCAGACACTGAACCTGCCGGGCAAAATCATCTCCACTGTACAGGGTGATCCAGTCATGATACGGGTTGTCTTTATTGCTGGTGTCGAGTAGTGATTGACCCACTTTCCAGTAATACCAGAAGCAGGGCAGCAGAGCGGACAGAGCCACCGAAAATGAAGCCTCGTGGGTACAGTCTTCAAGAAATTCTGAATAGGTGGCGCAAGCCAGGTTTTTTTTCCGGGGTGGTGCGATGTCGTAGCGTTGGAAATAGACGTCGTGCAGCTCTTTTTCCAGCCGGTAACCATCTTCAGCAAAGTCTAAAAGATCCTTTTTATGTCCGGTTCGTCAGCTCTTTCTGCCAGGCGACGGAGGATTCGGGTGTAGTCCTTGATATAAAGCTCATCCTGCTGAAGATAATGACAGAAAACTTCGTAAGGCAGCGTTCCGGATGCCAGTTCTTTATTGAACGGATGGTCAATCATCCTGTCCAGCAACGGTTTTCCTTCACTCCACAACCGATCGGTAAAGCTCATTTTTGTCAATCCCTCCAAAGTTGGTAAAAGTGCTTGACCGGACCATGGCCGCGGCCAATTTTATAATCCCTACCTGCGCGAATCGCTTGAGAAATATAGTGCTTGGCTTTGTTTACCGCGTCTTCAAGCGTTTTCCCCTGGGCCAGAAAAGAGGCGATGGCCGAAGACAGGGTACAGCCGGTGCCATGAGTATTGGCAGTCCTGACTCTTTCCCCTTCCAGCCAGAGGGGTTGCCGGTCTTTTATCAACAGGCAGTCCGGGCTGTCGTGACCTTTCAGGTGGCCCCTTTGATCAGGACTGCTTGCGGGCCGAATTTGAGCAATTCCCGGGCCGCTTGGAGCAGGCTGTCGCGATCCTTAATGGCGAGTCCGGTCAACACTTCTGCTTCCGGGATGTTTGGCGTAATGATTCGGGCACAGGGAAGAAGTTTTCTTCTCAACGCGTCAATGGCATTATCCTGCAGCAGTTTATCTCCGCTGGTGGCCACCATCACTGGATCGAGAACGATGTTGGTACTGCCGCAGTTCTGTAGCTGGCTGGTGACAACGGCAATAACCCCTGGAGTACTGAGCATCCCTATCTTTACAGCGTCGACTCCGATATCGTCAACAACGGCATGAATCTGGGCAGCGACGATGTCATCTGGAATCGTATGGATTGCATTGACTCCGCAGGTGTTTTGAGCCGTGATAGCGGTAATCGCAGACATTCCGAAGCAGCCCAGAGCTGAGAATGTTTTCAGGTCGGCTTGAATTCCGGCTCCGCCGCCTGAATCTGAGCCGGCGATTGTTAGGACTCGGCGATAGTGTTTCATGATGCTATAAATTCCTTTTGTGAGATACTATACCATAATTGAGGTTGGCTGCGGCTGTTTGAGGATCTTTTGCTGAACAGATGGCAGAAACGACGGCCAGACCATCAGCTCCAGCGTTGATAACGTCGATCGCGTTGTCCTGGTTGATGCCGCCTATGGCGATGAGGCGGTGACGGGATTCGGTTCTGATCCGGCGCACGCCGGCCAGCCCCAATGGTGGGGCAATATCGGCTTTGGTCGTCGTTGAGAAGACTGGGCTGAGACCCAGGTAATCGACATCCAGGTGTTGTGCTGCGGCAGCCTGCTCCGGCGTTTCGACCGAAAGGCCGATCAGGGCGTCAGGGCCCATTAACTCTCTGGCCATGGTGTAAGGCATGTCGCTCTGACCGATATGGACACCGTCGGCTCCAACAGCCAGGGCGACATCGATCCGGTCGTTGATGATCAGGGGGATGTTAAGTTTGTTCAGTTCGGCACAAACAGCGCGGCCGAGTTCGACAAAATCACGTGTCGAACAATCTTTTTCACGCAGTTGGACGACCGAAACTCCGCCGGCTGTCGCTGCTCTGACGATATCGATCAATGAACGGCCCAAGGTCAGATTGCGATCCGTGACAAGGTGGAGATGCATCTTATTCCCCCTGAGAAGTTCTTCAACCTGTTGTTTATTGAGCCGATAAAGACTGTCGATAAATTCATCTGCAGTGAACCCGGCCCATTCGATTCGGCCGCAGCAAGCTCACCGCAGATGCCCATGACCGCCATGGTCGAGATGGCAGCCTGGAAAGGATCACTCTGAACACCGGCAAAGGCACCGGCAAGAGCCGTCGCAGTACAACCGAGTCCGGTGACCTTGGTCATTAATTCGTCGCCATTGCGAATCAAGGCGCATCGCTTGCCGTCGGTGATCAGATCCGTTGCCCCGCTGACGACGACAACGCAGGACTGTTCCCGGGCCAGTTGCTCTGCTGCCTGTTGCGGACTTTGATCGGTTCTGCTGTCGACCCCTTTGGTCCGTACCGTCGCATCAGTAAGGGCCATGATCTCAGAGGCATTGCCGCGGATGATTGTCGGTGCCGCTGCGGTCAGCAGCTCATGACAGGTTCGGGTCCGGTATGTTGTGGCTCCTGCACCGACCGGGTCAAAGATCGTCGGAACCCCTGCAGCAGCGGCAATTTCCATGGCTGTCCCCATGACTAACGTCCAGTCACGGTTTAGTGTGCCGATATTGATAACCAGGGCCGAGGAGATCTTGATCATTTCTTCAATCTCTTCCGGAGCGTGAGCCATAACGGGCGATGCTCCGAGTGCGAGCAGGGCATTGGCGGTATTGTTCATGACAACAAAGTTGGTGATATTGTGGACCAGGGGCGCTTGGGATCGCAGTGCGACAATATCGTCCCATATTGGTTTGGGATCTATTTTAGCGTTCATTTTTTGACTCCACAGATAGCGACATAGTCGCCACGGTCATAGCCTTCGATCGGAAGCTCAAATTCATCGTCCGAATAAACCGGATGGCGGGTCAGGGTCTGGGCGAATTGGAAATCGATAAATCCCGCCTGCTTGAGCAGTTCGATTTTTTCAGGGTCGAACGCCAACGACTTTCCAGAACAAAGTCGATTGGATAGGCACAGGGCGGTTTTGCACCGACAAAGTAGTGGCTATCCCAGGATCCGATCTCTTTAGCCAGATTGTAGAGCAGGGCGTAACTGCTCTCTTTGGGGACGTCAAGGACTACGATTTTGCCGCCCTGTTTCAGCGCACCAAAGGCTTTATCGAAAGCGACATCCAGCTGGTCGATGTAGCTGGGGGTGCCGTTAAAGATGATCGTGTCGTAATCCTCTTCACCGTAATGGCTCTCTTCAGCCGTCCCCAGATGGACTTCCAGCCCTCGTTGTCTGGCGATCTGGGCCATTCCCTCAGCCGGTTCGATTCCGTGAGTCACGGTGATTCCGTAATCCTGTTTGAGAATCGTCTCGAACAGGGCCGTACCGCAACCGATGGAGAGAGAACGTCCTGGCTCTTCAAGAAAATGTGCCAACAGGGCGACTTCAGATTTAAGAACGTTTTTGTTATTGAGAAACCATTTATCGTATTCATTGGCAAATGCATCAAAAGCACTGTCTTTCATTCTTTCCTCCACAGCAAAATGCTTCATTGAATATAAGATGTGTCCCGATTTGTCCATAGAGATCGAGCGCTCTTATAAATGTTTTACCTCAGGTCGACCCGAAGATGCGAGAGGTGTCGTTGCTGGGACTTTAAATAAAATCATATTTGTCCTAGACAAAATTATAACAAGCTGATATTTTGTAATTATTGGAGGTGGTAATGGTCTTTAAAGAAGTTGGGAATATTGTTCTTCAATTTCTGTTTATCATGTCGATTTGGGTTGTCGGGTGCTCTCCTGCCTCTGTGGAGCAATACGCAGATAATGTTCCCCGGTTAGCCCTTTTTGATTTTTTCAACGGGTCGGTTCGTGGCTGGGGAATTGTTCAGGACCGCAGCGGCAAGTTGCTGCGTCAGTTTGTGGTTGATATTGATGGGCAGATCAATACGCAAGGACAACTTGTTCTGACCGAAGACTTTGTCTGGAGTGATGGTGAACTCAGTCGCAGGGTCTGGACCATCGATCGTCAAGAACCTTTTGTCTACACAGGCAGGGCCGGAGACGTGATTGGTGTGGCACAGGGGAGGGCGGCTGGTAATGCTCTGAATTGGGCTTACGACCTTGAGCTTGAGGTTGATGGCTCAGGGTGGAAGTTCGGGTTCGACGACTGGATGTTTTTACAGCCGGACAATGTTCTGATCAACCGGGCAACGATGAAAAAGTTTGGGTTCCGTCTCGCTGATATAACGATTGCCTTCATAAAGAGCGTGGATTGAGAGGAGATTTGTGATGAAAAGGGTCACTGTGATTGTGGTGGTATTTTGTCTGTCGGCCTCTCAAGTGCAGCCGCTAATTTGAATGGTCTCGATCTGTATGGCCAGGGTGAAGTCCGCTATCTGGGCTTTATCAAAGTTTACGACGCCTCACTTTATGCTCCTGTATCGGTCAGGCCCAGAGATATTCAGGCCGCTGAATCGAGTTTTTGCCTGATCCTTGATTATCGCGTCGGCTTAAGTGCGGACCAATTTGTTGAAGCAGCAGAAACGGTCCTGTCCCGTCAGCAGAGTCGCGAGCAATTGCAGAGGATGCGTCCTTACATCGATAAACTCCATACGCATTACCAGGATGTCCAGACAGGTGATCGCTATTCCTTCTGTTATGATTCTAAGGCAGAAACCACCTCATTGATCCTCAACGGCCAGCCGCTGGTCAAAGTAACCGGTTCCGAGTTTGCCGAACTCTATGCCGGAATATGGTTGGGAGAGCAGGATCCGATCGACCGCAGATTACGAGAAACCTGCTCGGTTCCATACGTGAAAGGCAGAAGCAATGAACTCCCTAGAGCGCTTTACCGATATCTATCTGAAGCTAGACCGTGATCATATTGACCTTCTCGGTCAGATCTACAGTGACGACATAGTGTTTGTCGACCCGGCTCACAAGATCAGTGGGCTGATCGGTCTAAAGAGTACTTTATCAGCTTTACCAAAATGTCAGTCATATCGATTTTTGCTTTGACGATAAGATTGAGCAGGGTCGGATGGCGACGCTCACCTGGGTCATGAGGTTCAGTCATCCCCGCTTAGCAAAAATCGACCGATCAGTGTGGCCGGATGCAGCTGGCTGCACTTTGACACACAGGGGAAAGCGGTCTATCACCGCGATTATTTTGATCTTGGGGCCATGCTCTATGAGCAGTTGCCATTGCTCGGTCAGGTGGTCCGGAGGGTTAAGAGGAGACTGGGCACATGAATGTCCTTATAACGGGTGCAACCTCAGGAATCGGCCGCCAACTGGCTCTCGATTATCACAATGACGGACATACGGTCTGGGCCGTCGGGCGCTCAGAGGAGGAGCTGCAAAAGTTAGCTCAACAGGGCCTCAATACATTGCGCGTTGATCTGCTTGATCGGGGGGCGGCTCTGGCCTGTTTTTCTTCCCTGGAAACGGTCGATCTGGCGGTCATGGCCGCCGGGTCTTGTGAGTATATCGATATCCCTGATTTTGACAGCGCCCTGGTTGCCCGAGTGTTGCGGATCAACGTTGAAACCATGGCTCATAGTATCGAAGCCCTGCTTCCCGCATTACGGCGGAGTTCGAGTGCACATCTGGTCGGCGTTGGATCGTCAGCGGCCTATCTGCCGTTGCCGCGAGCTGAGGCCTATGGTGCCTCCAAAGCCGCTGTCGCCTATCTGATCAAGACCTTGAGAATTACACTCGCTGGTGAAGGGATCGCTGTGAGTCTGGTTTGTCCCGGTTTTGTCAAGACGCCCTTGACCGATCTGAACGATTTTCCGATGCCTTTCCTGGTCGATGTTAAAGAGGCCAGCAGAGCGATTCGCAAAGGTATTGCCCGTGGAAAAACAGAAATACATTTCCCCACTATCTTTACCGGAAGCATGAAGTTTCTGAGCTTTTTGCCGCAGTCGTTATGGTCTCGTCTGGCCAGGAGGATGATCAAGCAATGAAAAAGATCGCTATCATCGGAACGGGTATTGCCGGATTGACCTGCGCCTATTATCTGGCCCCTCACTATCGGGTTGAGCTGTTTGAAGCCAATGACTATGTCGGCGGCCATACCCATACCGTCGATGTCGAGTGGCAGGGGGAAACGAGTGCCATTGACACTGGATTTATTGTTTTTAACGACCGGACCTATCCTCATTTCATCCGACTGTTGACTGACCTGGGGGTGGCTTATCAGAAAACCGAAATGAGTTTCTCTGTCCGTAATGACAGTATCGGGCTGGAATACAACGGTCATAATCTCGATAGTCTGTTCTCCCAGCGCAGCAATCTGCTATCTCCCTCTTTCTGGGGATGCTGAAGGATATTGTCCGCTTCAATAGAGCTGTGAGAGACAATGACGACCGCGACGGAACTATTGGTGAGTATCTCGAGCAAAGAGTGTTCAGCCCCCTGTTCAGAGATAATTATCTGCTACCGATGATCTCCGCCATCTGGTCGATGGGGTTGGAGGATAGTCGCGATTTTCCATTACGATTTTTTGTCCGTTTTTTGAAAATCACGGCCTGCTGAATCTTATCGATCGGCCTCAATGGTATTCGATCTGCGGCGGTTCACGCTCCTACATTGCTCCTTTGACGCAACGCTTTACTGAGATGATCCACCTTGAAACGCCAGTCCGGGAGATCGCTTCAGGAAAAACGGTGTCCTGTTGCGAACCGATTCGGACGAAGCTGTTTTTGATGACGTGATTATCGCCTGCCATGCGGATCAGGCTCTGCAGATGCTGGAGCAGCCGACAATCGAGCAGCAACAGATTCTGGGAGCTATCTCTTTCAACGATAATGAAGTCGTTTTGCATTGCGATACGAGTCTTTTGCCGCGTCGTCAGAGGCTTGGGCCAGTTGGAATTATCGGGTCGATTCCCAGGCAAGCGCCCGCCCGACTCTGACCTACAACATGAACATTCTGCAGCAATTGCAAAAGCAATCGACCTACCTGGTAACTTTGAATGACACTGTACGTGAAGACAAGGTCATTCGGCGTTTCAATTACAGCCATCCGCAGTATTCGCAGGCGGCCGTTGCAGCCCAGTCCCGCTGGGAGGAAATATCGGGAGTGGATCATATCCACTACTGTGGGGCATATTGGTTCAACGGTTTTCACGAAGATGGTGTTCGCAGTGCCCTCAAGGTTTGTCGATCATTGGACGTGTCACCATGAAGAGTGCTTTTTATAGCGGCGAAGTCGCTCACAGACGCTATCTGCCCAGGTCCCATTCTTTTAGCTATCCGTTTTTATGTGGTTGCTGAATCTGGACCAGATCGACCAGATCCCTGATTTAGGCCTGTGGTTTTCTGTCCGTCGTATTGCTTTGAGTCGGTTCAGACGTTCCGATTACCTTGGTGTTGCTGATGAGCCGCTGCATCTGAGCGTTAAACAGAAAATGCAAGAACTGACCGGTAAGATGGTCACTGGTCAGGTTTACGGGTTGTTGAATCTGCGCACTTTTGGACTTTATTTCAGTCCGGTCAACTTTTATTTCGGCTATGATCACGGCGGAAACTGTACCCATTTATTAGCCGAGGTCTCCAATACCCCCTGGAATGAGCGTCATTACTATGCTCATGACTTGACTCTGGAGGAGCGTCCCTTAAAGAATCGCAAGGATTTCCACGTCTCCCCCTTCAACCCAATGGATCAGGCCTATCGATGGTACGTCGATCCCCCGACCGACAGGGCTCGGGTGAAAATAGAGGTTCATGATCAGCGCGGCCATATTTTTGACGCCGAAGTTGTACTGGCAAGACAGCCTTTGTCCTTAGCAACGATCAGGCGCCCTCTCATCAAAAGACCTGCGATGACTGTTTTAATCATGGTCGGAATTTACTGGCAGGCGCTTAAACTGTTTTGAAACGGATCCCTTATGTTCCCTACAGAAAGGAGACCCTATGAATGCAATCATCTCTCCTCAGCAGATTCCTTTGATGACAGCGAAAACCAGATTTCTGCACTCCTGGTCCCGTTCTGTTGTTCTGCGTTTGCTGATCGGTCTTAAATATGGTCGTCTGATTGTCAGGGAAGGTCGCCATACCATGGTGTTTGGTCTCGATGACAGCCTGACGGCAACGATTCAGGTTAATGATCCGTCCTTTTATGCCCGGCTTTTGAGCGCGGGATCGATCGGTGCCGGCGAGGCTTATATCGATGGTTTGTGGGATGCCGATGACCTGACCGCAGTGGTCCGGATTCTGGTTGTTAACCAGGAGGTCTTAAGCCAGCTCGAACAGAAAGTCTCCTGGTTGCTGACGCCGATCAATCGTCTGCGTCATCTGTTCAACGGTAACAGCAGGAGCGGTTCGAAAAAGAATATCCTCGCTCACTATGACCTGGGGAATGACATGTATCGCAGCTTTCTCGATCCGACCATGATGTATTCGGCGGCGGTTTATCCCGATGAGAGCAGTTCTCTGGAGGATGCCTCGCGTTATAAACTTGATCTGATCTGCCGCCGATTGAATTTGCAGTCCCGTGATCGGGTTATCGAAATCGGCAGTGGTTGGGGAGGTTTTGCCATCCATGCGGCACTGCACTACGGCTGCCACGTGACCACAACCACAATTTCCGACGCCCAGTATGCAGAAGCTCAAAAGCGGGTCGAGGCGTTGAACCTTGGTGACCGGATAACCTTGCTGAAAAAAGATTACCGTGATCTGGAGGGGCGTTTCGACAAGCTTGTCAGCATCGAGATGATCGAAGCGGTCGGTCACCGCTTCTTGCCCGGTTTTATCGCCACCTGTTCACGCCTGCTCAAGGAGGATGGTGCGATGTTGATACAGGCGATCACCATCAAGGAGCAGCTTTATCGCAGTTACCTCAACGGTGTCGATTTTATCCAGCGCCATGTCTTCCCCGGTGGCTGCCTGCTTTCAAACCAGCGGTTGGTGTCATTGCTCGGAGACAACAGCGATATGGTGGTCAGGAGTATTGACGATTATGGCTTTGATTACGCCAGGACGCTGAAGGATTGGCGCAGTCGTTTTTTGAGCGCATCCCGGTATTTACAGGAGCTTGGTTATGACGAGCGCTTCGAGCGTTTGTGGGATTTTACTTCAGTTATTGTGAGGGAGGATTTCTTGAGCGATCGATCAGCGTTGTTCAGTTGACGGCAACGAAGCCCCGCAACCGTGATCATCTGGTTGTCTTATGAAGCTGTTGCTGAATGCCGTTCTCTATCAGACCATCTGGTTTATCGCTATCCTCGGTGGGACCCGCTATCTCTGGTGCGGGTTGATTCTGTTGGGAGTGCATTTTAGCTTGAGTTCGAAGCGTAAAGCCGATGCTCTTTTGATGCTCAGCGTCCTGATGATCGGGCTGATGGTTGACGGGGTGTTGAAATACAGCGGTTTTTTCAGTTTCAGTCGCGATCAATTTCCCCTGCCGCTGTGGTTGATGTTGATCTGGGTGGCATTTGCGACATTACCACATCACAGCTTGAGTTGGCTTAAAGGCCGCTTTGTGCTCAGTGCCTTCTTGGGGGCTGTGGGAGGGCCTCTCGCTTATTGGGCCGGAGTCCGTCTGGGAGCGGCCAGCTTCGGTTTTTCATTGCCATTTTCATTATTGGTGCTGGGAATGGTCTGGGCTTTCGTCTTGCCTATAAGTATGAAATTGGCGCAACTGACCGATTTAAATCCGGTTCGTAAGGGATCATCTGAGGGCGACCGCCTTATCCAGGGGCCAAGCGATGATTATTAAGGGGCGCATGATAGACCCCTCTGAATGATGACAGGAGACAACATGGCAAGTACGACTGTAAAAGAGCAGCTTTTAATCGACGATCGCAGCACTCTGACTCCCGCGACAAATATCGGCAGTGGTTGGCGTTTGGTCTCTGATCAAGTGATGGGCGGGGTTTCGGCAGGAACTCTCAAGTTCACCCGTCATCTGGAGCGAAGCTGCCTGCGCCTGGAAGGGCGTGTGTCGACAGAAACAATGGTGGCTTTCTCCAGCTTGCGCTCAGTTTAAACGATGATGCTCCCTTTGATGTTTCAGCATATACGGCGGTTCAACTGACGGTCTCCGGAAATGGTGAACGCTACAATGTCCATCTGCGCACGACAGATCTGCACATGCCCTGGCAGTCTTTTCGGGCTGAATTTGAAACCTCTCCTGATTGGCAAACGCAGACGATTCCGTTTTCAGCCTTTCAGGCTTATCGAACCGATTGTGCCTTTCATCCCGAACATCTGAAGCGGATCGGGCTGGTTGCCATCGGCAAGGATTTTGACTGTGATCTTTTACTGGCTGATATCCGCTTGATCGCATGACTCCCTCTCCGCAGCGTGTCTAATGATCTGGAAAGAGATCGATCTGAGGTTCTGCGGCATAGCGCTGTAGATAGTCTTTTACAGCAACTTTACGTGCTGTATTTTGAGATGTCATGTAGCGGATTTTACCGAAAATCGGCCGTTCGGGCCCCAGGCCCGGTCAAAGCGACCGAGACACCAGCCGATTCCGCTATAGCTGTTGGGATCACGTCCGTCGAGCGCATAGCTGTCGTTCAGTTTGATCATGATCTCCATGGCTCGCTGTGGGGTGGGACTCCATTCCAGGATTTTTTTCCCCCAAAGCATACGCAGGTAACCATGGATTCTCCCTTCACGCAGAAGTTGCCTCTGGGCCGCATTCCAGAGCGGATCGTGAGTTTCTGCCCGTTGAAATTGGTCGTAATGGTAACAGTAAGGGCGTTCGTCGTGGCTGTGGTGTTGCAAGCTCTCTCTGGCCCATATCGGCAGGCTGTTATATTCGGCAAAGTCGTCCCGCTGGGCGGAAAAACCAAAACCAAGTTCGCGCCAGGTGACCAACTCATCGAGGAAATTCTCAGCCGCTTCAGACATCCCCCACCAGCCGTGGCGTTTGCCGCTTGGCTTAAGGTTTAAACGGCGGCTGCTCCACTGTTCACGGGTGGTCAGTTGAGAAAAAATCTGGTGGGTGGAGATATGACCAAAGTGGAGATAGGCTGACAGTCGGCTGGTACAGTCATGATCCGGAATGTTGCGATGTTCCGAATAGCGGTCAAGAGTCCGGGTGAGAAATTATCCAGCTGCCGCTCCGCCTGTCGACTGCCGCCGACCTGAGTGGCAGGCTCAACCCGGTGATCGATCGGCAGGGACTTTAAACCACGATCACCCAGAAGAGCATTCAGATCGGCAACAGGCCAGGTGCGCAGGATCTCTCTGTCCAGAGATATCGGGGGGAGAGAGCGGTGCGCAAGGGGATTTGCGTGTGGCAGATCATCGATAAAGGCTGGCAGCGCTTTGTGCAGAAAACGCCTGAAGGCGTAGGCGGTTGGATATTCTTTTTCGACCAGTTGCAGCGGGAGGAGTCCATTTCCGTCAATGGCTTGCAGACTGATTGTAAGTTTCTTGGCTGCATTGGCAATCATGCGTGCCGTAAAGGTTGTGGGCATGTCATCAGTAATAACTGCGCAGGCCTTATTCGCCAGAGCCTGAAGAAGTCCACGCCCTTGCCCCGGAGAGGTCTCGACCCAGGGGTAATAGGTTGCGCAGCTGCTGTTGAGAAGGTCATGGTTGTCGCGCATTCCCTCAAGGATGAAGCGATGGAAACGGTCGCAGGCGTAAGGGTAGTCACAGCGCAGAGGTTCAAAAATAAGCAGGCCGACATTCATTTTTTCGGCAAGGTGAACGGCGTGTTGAAGGGCGAAGTTCCAGCCGCTTCTCCGTGACGCAATCATCCAGTAAAGGATGTAGTCACCTTCTGCCCGCTGTGGCTCCTGGTTGGCGCGGCGGATTCTGGTCGGGTTGACGGAAGCTGTCATTGAGTATCACCGTTCGATTTTTTTTAGTTCGTCCAATAGTTTATTGTTGTCGGGAACTCCTTGGCCGACAAAGCGGATTATCCCTTGCCGGTCGACCAGATAGGTTGTCCTGCCACCGCCATAGGCACGTCTGATTTTTTTGTCCCGGTCGCTGATAAGGGGAAAAGTGATGGTGTGACGTCGGGCAAAATCACGGTGTGTATCAATGCTGTCGCCACTGATGCCCAGGACCTGGGCATTGAGCTTTTCAAATTGATCAAGATCGGCTTGAAAAGCTTGAAGCTCTCCTCTTCAGACCGGGGTGAAATCGGCGTAATAGAATGCCAGGATAACATTCTTTTCAGGCAGAATCCGGCCAGTTCTACCTGACCAAGATGGGATTCCGCATGAAACAACGGAGCTTTTTGTCCGACCTCCAAAGCATGGGCAGTGAAAGAGCTCAGCAGGATCGATGCTGCCGTTAATATGCCCTGTGCAGTTTTTTTCATTTGTTCCTCCGCTGCAATATTTTGTCTGATGGTGTTGAACTTATCACTATAATATACTATTGTTTTGTCTAAGACAAATATCTAACGCACTATTTAATTTAGGGTTCTATTATGCATACTTTAGAGCAGGAAATCAGTCTGGATGTTCCCGCAGGTCAATTGTGGGATTTTATCGCTACGCCGATGAACCTGAATCAGCTGACGCCTCCCGAGCTTGACTTCAGCATTGCTTCAGAGGTTCCGGAAAAAATGTATAACGGACTGACCATTTTCTACGACATCAGGATTCCTGTTTTTGGCCGTCGCCGTTGGCTGACGGAAATCAAGCATATTCGTGAAGGTATTTCGTTTGTCGATGAACAGCGGGTCGGTCCGTACCGACATTGGTATCATTATCACCAGGTTGACTCGCTGGGAGAAGGGCGCAGCCGCATGCTCGATCGTATTCATTACCAGCTGCCGGGAGAACCCTTCAGTTGGCCGATCCATGTCTTCCTGGTCAGAAAAATGCTGGAGCGAATATTCATCTATCGGTCCGTTCGGTTGAAGGAGCTGTTTTCATGAAAACGATCTATTGCGTTTTTTTGATCGTGGCAATTTTAAATAAGATGAAGGCGGGCCGGATATTATGTTGACGATTCAGCAATTGAGCCATGAAGTGAATATCGGGGTTGATACTCTGCGGGTCTGGGAGCGGCGCTACGGTTTCCCTGTCCTGTTCGCGACAGCAGGGGCACAGGCGCTATCCGACCAGTCAGCTTGAAGAACTGCGAATTGTCCGCCGCCTTCAGACTTTAGGCTATCGGCCCAGTAAAATTTTCAAGCTCAATCGGAGAGAGCGTCATGCGATCCTCGATCAATGTCACGAAATCACGAGCCCTGAATTGAAACATTATCAGGAATTGATCAAACAGGGGGCCGTCGGAGAGGTGGAAAATCATTTGAGGCTGTATCTGAAGCGCCACGATCTAAAGACATTGGTTTTCAAGCGCGTCGTACCGATAGTCCAGATCCTTGACCGGCTGTGGAGTGATGGTTCTCTGACTATTGCCAGAGAACATCTGATCTCGGATATGCTGGCAGAACTTCTCAAAGAACAGCTTCTCTTGCCTGACCAGAAAACGACAAAAGGGAAAATCGTTTTCTGACCCTCTGCGGCGAACGACACAAACTTGGTTTGCTGATGTCGGCGGTTCTTTTTCGCTGTGCCGGTGCGGATTGTCTTGTCATTCAGGAAGAGCTGCCGCTGACAGAAGTTCCTCAACTGGCTCTTGATATCGACAGCAACGCAGTCGCTCTATCGTTCAGCGGCCACTATTCTCCCCGCCAAGCGAAGAGAGATCTTGCTATATTGCGCGGAAATCTTGCCCCCGACATTGTCCTCATTGCAGGCGGTGAAGCTGTCAGTGGGCCGTTTCATCTTCCCGGTTTAATCGTCTGCCCTGATCTCAGGCAGATCCCTGCTATACTTGAAAAAATTGAACGAAAGGGAGCGTGATGGAGAGCAAAATCAGGTTAGGAGTCAGCGCCTGTCTCTTGGGAGCTAAAGTTCGTTACGATGGCGGCCATCAGTTCAATCATTATCTTAATGATGTTTTGGGGGAATATGTAGAGTATGTTCCGGTCTGCCCCGAAGTTGAAGTCGGGTTGCCGACGCCCAGAGATACAATGCGTCTGGTGAAGGGGGAGGGGGCGATGTGCGTCTGGTCTTTCCTCGAAGCGGCGAAGACATGACGGAACGAATGGAACTCTGGGCAAAGGAGCGTATCCGTCAGTTGGAACAGGAGCAGCTGGATGGGTTTGTTTTTAAATCTAAATCTCCCAGTAGCGGCATGGAACGGGTTAAGGTCTACGATGAAAACGGCGTGCCGAGGAACAACGGTGTTGGTGTGTTTGCCCGTGTTTTCATGGATTCGTTCCCTCTTTTGCCGGTTGAAGAGGAGGGACGTTTAAACGACCCTAAGTTGAGAGAAAATTTCATTACGGCAATCTTTACCCTGAAAAGATTTCGCGAGATGTTAAAGGGGCACAGAGGGCTTCACAACATCATTGATTTTCACACCCGCCACAAGTTGCTGTTGTTTGCTCATCATGAAAAAAACTATCGTCGGATGGGGCGCCTGGTGGCGACGGCAAAGGAACTCGATTTTGATGAATTTGTCTACCACTATCGGTCGCTTCTACTTGAAACTTTAAAATATAAAACAACCGTCAGGAAGCATATCAATGTCCTGCACCATATTCTGGGTTATTTCAAGCGCGATTTGAGTGCTGACGAGAAGCAGGAAGCCTTGGAGTTGATCGAGCACTATCGTGACGGGCTGGTTCCCTGATCGTTCCGCTCACCTTACTGAACCACTTTGTCCGGAAGTACGATCAAACGTACCTCAGTCAACAGGTTTATCTGACTCCTCATCCGAAGGAGTTGAAGCTTCTTAACCATGTCTAATTTTCAATGCCACTGGTATCGTCAGGCAGGTGTTTATGAGTGATGAAAGGCCAATAGCGTGTTTGTCGCTGGTGCGACCGGGTATATCGGCGGGCGCTTGACACCACGACTCCTTGATGCCGGATACCGGGTGACCGTCCTGGCCCGGGCGCCTGAAAAGTTGAAGACGCGCGCCTGGGCCGGTCACAGGAACCTGACAATCGTGCAGGGTGATGTCCTCGACAGGTCTTCCCTCGTCTCTGCTCTTAAAGGGTGTGATGCGGCTTATTATCTGGTCCATTCCATGAATCCCGAGGTGTCTGATTTTTCCCGCACAGATCGTGTCGCTGCAGAGAACATGGCAAAGGCGGCCGAACAGGCACAGCTGCAACAGATCATCTATCTTGGCGGTCTGGGTGAAAAGAGCGAAAAACTCAGTCATCATCTGCGTTCCCGAACTGAAGTTGATTCCATTTTACGACGTGGACATGTTCCTGTGACCACCTTGCGCGCGGCGATGATTATCGGCTCAGGCAGTGCTTCTTTCGAAATCCTCCGCTACCTGGTCGAGCGACTCCCGATCATGGTCACTCCGCGCTGGATAGACACTCAATGTCAGCCGATCGGGGTGCGCAATGTCCTGACCTATCTGATCGGTTGTCTCCATTGCTCCGAAGCGTTGGGACGCACCTTTGACATCGGTCAGGAGCAGGTCACAAATTATCGTCAGCTCATGGAAATCTATGCTGAAGAAGCGTCACTGCCTAAGCGCTTGATCATCCCTGTTCCGGTGCTGACACCTCGTTTAAGTTCATATTGGATTCATCTGGTGACCCCTGTTCCCGCTTCGATTGCCCGTCCCTTGGCAGAAGGCTTGTCAAATCCGGTGGTGTGTCAGGAGGACAGGATTCGTAAGATTGTTCCACAGGAACTGTTCGATGCCCGTATGGCCATCAGATTGGCTTTGGATCGGATGAAACAGCATCAGGTTGAAACCTCCTGGACCGATTCCGGTCGAATTCCACCTGCGGAATGGAGTCTTGACAGTGACCCGCGCTGGGCTGGCGGCAGTTATTTTGATGACTCTCGCCGGATCGTTATCGATGCCGGTGCGGCTGAGGTCTGGCCGGCTCTGCAATCGATCGGTGGGGCTTCCGGTTATTATTACGCAGACTGGTTGTGGCAGATCAGAGGATGGATCGATCGGCTGCTCGGCGGTGTCGGCCTGTGCCGTGGTCGGCGCAGCAGAGAGGATCTGTTTCCGGGTGACGCTCTTGATTTCTGGCGTGTCGTTGCGGTTGAGAAGCCGGCTCTTCTGGCTTTGTCAGCAGAGATGAAATTGCCGGGACAAGCGGTCCTGTTTTTTAAATTAAAAGACCTTGGTAACGGTCAAACAGAGCTCAGGCAGATCGCCCGTTTTTACCACGAGGACTGACCGGGCTGCTCTATTGGTATGGCGTTGCCCCGTTCCACTATTTTGTTTTTAACGGGATGCTCAATGGTATCGCCCGAGCAGTCAACAAAGCCGTTCTGCTCGGGCCGGAAAAAATAACTAAAAAGCTGAAGGCAGGAACCTGATAGCGAGCAGATCTATTCGATAATCAGGTTGGGAAGTTCATCCGTATCATCATGCTTGCGGGGAAATGTTCCTGCAGAAGTTCACCGCAACGTTCGACCGCTTGACAGATTGCTGTCGCTGAGCGTTTGTTTTTAAACCATCAACGATGACGGCGACAATTTCATCCCAGGTGTTCGGAGGGACCTTGGCGTTGATGCCGCTGTCGGCCAGAATTTGAACCCGATGCTCAAAAGTGAGATCAGAATCAGAATTCCTGTTCTGTCCCGGGTTTCATGCAACCCCTGTTCAACAAAGCTGACGACTGCTTTTTCTTTGACTTCAGTGGTCAACTCATCGGGATGAATCAACTTACGCTTCAGGGAGGGAAAGCGACTGATGGTGAAGTAGTAGACCAGATAGCTGACAATATATGCTGGTAGAAACCACCAGATCGATTCCTTGCCGAAGAGCCAGCTGATCAGTAGGCCGGTCGCCAGGGCGAGGGTCCCGGCGCCGATCAATTCGGCCCGTGGGTATTCGTAGGAACGGTCAACGACCATCGGCACAATTTCACCGCTGGTCCGGCTTTCAGCCAGTTTGACGGCCAGTTCTATATTTTCCTGCTCTTCCTGAGTGAAGAAGGTTGCTGCTTTTTCATCATAACCTCTGTTGAGTCACTGAGGCACAGGGGCATTGAGAAAGGCTTAAAGTCGTTACCTGTTTAGCTGGTAAACATAAAAGACTTTAATTATCTCTGTGGCTCAGTGTCTTTCGTGGTGAAAGAAATTCGATTACCAACCACCGGAGGCACCGCCGCCTCCGCCGCCTCCGCCGCCGCCGGAAAATCCACCACCTCCGCCTCCAAAGCCGCCCCCACCGATAAAAGGGCCGCCCAAAAAGATGCCGCTTCGGCGTGAGCGTCGACCGCCAATCCGACCGAGCAGCGGACCGAGAAAGAAAAGCAGAAAGATCAGACCGAAAGGGCTACTCTTTTTTTTCCTGTCTGTGGTTTTTTGACTGCCCGCATATTCGCCGCGAACAGCCTCCGCCATGGCCAGAACTCCAGAGATGACACCTCCGTCAAAATCACCCTGTTTGAACTTTGGTGATATCTCGTTATCGATGATCCGTCCGGCCAGAAGATCTGTCAAGCGCCCCTCCAGACCGTACCCGACTTCGATCCGGATTTTACGATCATCCTTGGCGATCAACAATAAAGCACCATTATCTTTACCCAGTTGACCGATTTTCCAGTTTTCGAAGACTTGGAGGGAGTATTCTTCCAGCGCATTTCCATCAAGCCCTGGAATCGTCAGGACCGTGATCTGAGTCGAATCGCTGTTTTCAAACTCACGCAAGAATTGTTCGAGCTTCAATTCGACCGTCTGTGACAGCATTCCTGCTTTATCTGTGACATAGCCGGTCGATTTGGGGATATCAAGAGCCGTCGCCAGTGAGGCCAGAAACAGGATTCCGGCAAGGGCAAAGAGCAAGCGCTTCATCAGAAAGACACCTTTGGCACCGTGCAGCGCCGGCATCAGCTTTGAACGGTTCTTACGCTCAAGGTTGAGCAGAAAGTTGGTTGGTCAGGTTGTTCGGAAAGGTCCGGATCGAACTGTTGAACGTCTGAACTGCTTTGTTGTAACGCTGACGAGCGACATTAATGCGGTTTTCCGTTCCTTCGAGCTGATTTTGCAGGTCGCGGAAATTCTGGCTGGCTTTCAGATTGGATAGCGTTCGGCGACGACCAGTAAACGCGACAGGGCACCTGACAACTCGCCCTGTGCCTGCTGGAATTTCTGCAGCATGGCGGCATCGCCCAATTTGTCGGCCGATAACTGAACCTGCCCGACTTTGGCGCGGGCGTTGGTGATTTCTGTCAGTGTTTTCTTTTTCGTGAGCAGCGTACGCCTTGACTGTTTCGACCAGATTGGGAATAAGATCGGCGCGGCGCTGATAGGTTGCTTCCACATCCCCCCAGGCGGCAAAAACGGCTTCTTCATTTTTTTGAATGCTGTTGTAACCACAGCCGCTCAGGAGCAGAGTGCTGCAAAGCAAAATTAAGGCTATTCGGATATTCATCTGTTTTCTCCACATGTTGTTTGTCAAATTAATAAGCGCATATTCTATCATCAGATTTTTTAAAAGCGAGTCGATAATCAACATAATATCAACTCTCTGGAGTCTGTAATGATCTCGGCAGTTTGTCGATCTGTTCGGCTGTGTTGATGGCTTTACTGCTCCCCGCTCCCAGATCTTTGAATTTGCGTGCCGAAACCATGACCCGGCTGTCGAGGGAGGCCATCCCTTTGTTATAACTGTCGACCGCTTTCTCCAGACTCTTTCCCATGACCACAAAATGCTGGTTGAGTGTCGCCAGGCGATCGTAGATTTCGCGCCCTAACTGGCTTATGGCTGCAGCGTTTTCCGTCAGTTGCTCCTGCCGCCAACCGTAGGCTACGGAGCGCAGCAGAGCGATTAAGGTTGTTGGCGTCGCGAGGAGGACCTTCTGGTCGACTCCGGCTTCAATTAAACCGGGATCTTTGGCCAGAGCGGCTGAAAAAATTTCTCCCGGAAGGAAAGCACAACGAATTCAGGTGTTGGCTGAAATTGCTCCCAATAATTTTGGCCGACAACTTCTGCAGGTGGTCGCGGATCTGGCGGGCATGATGAGTGAGATGGACTCTTCTCTGTTCATCGTCTTCCGCTTCCAGTGATTCGAGGTAGGCCTGCAGCGGAGCTTTGGAGTCGACGACTATATTTCGGCCGTTTGGTAATTTGATGATCATGTCCGGACGCAAGCGACCACTGTCCGCTGTTTCCTGCTCGACAAAATCACAATAGTTAACCATCCCGGCCATTTCCACTACCTTACGCAGCTGAATCTCGCCCCAGCGACCGCGGACTGAGGGGGTCCTCAAGGCACGGACCAGATTTCCGGTTTCCGATTGCAGCCTGGCCTGGGTGTCGAGCAGGTTCTTCAGTTGTTCATCGAGGCGGGCATAGGCTCCTGTTCGGGCGTGTTCCAGTTGTTCGATTTTACCGTCAACTTTCAATAGCGAATCCATCAACGGCTGAACAAGTTGGTTAATGGCCTGCCGGCGTGAATCCAGATCGCCTTTGGCCTGCTGTTGATAATTGTCCAGAGTCGATTTCGCCAAGTCGAGAAAACTCTGATTATTGTCTGCCAGAGCTTTGGCCGATAAGGCCCGAAAGTTGTTTTCGAGCTGCTGACGATTTTCTTCGATCAGGCGGATCTTTTCCGTATGGCTACGCCGTTCTGCATCAACCTGGGCTTCTACTCTGGCCAGCTGTTGAAGTAGTTCTTCGCGCTGCCGTTGGTTCTGTTTGATCTGCCGTTCCATGCTTTTGGATGCCTGAACTTTAGCGATCAACCAACCGCAAATCAGTCCTGTCGTCAGAATTGCCGTACCCCATAGCCATATCATATTGTCTGTCGCGAGCATTCTGCTTGTCCTTGATCACTGTAGGTCCAGGAATAAACGGGATTAACGATAACAAAGCTGATGTTAATCGACAAGCATCCGTAAAGGTAGAGTAAATGTTGATAAAAATAATTGTTTATGAGAGACGTTTCGATAGACTGTAGGGAGCGACTGGTTTTGACCAATGATAAGTCCCGGGGAGGAGAGTTCATGGGGCAGATTGATTTTCTCTGATGCTGGACGAAATTCGCGAAGCTGCTTTTGCTGCCGCCAGTTCAACGGATTGCATGGCCGCTCTTCAGCGGACATTAGCTGACTATCATCAGTGGGCGGAGATGCTGATTGGAACGCAGGATGCAAAAGAACGCAGCCTGATTGCCTGTCATGCCGGCTGTGATCATTGCTGCGTGGTCAATGTCTCTGTGTCTCTTGTCGAAGGAGCCATGATTGTCAATTATTTAGAGGGGCTGACTCCGGGTGACAAGGATGTTGTGGTGAAGCGACTGGATCGACTCTGGCGAAGAATCCGTGGGCTTGATGATGAGGAGCGGTTAGCGTTGCGCAGCAGTTGCGCCTTTCTGGATGACAATGGCTGGTGTTGTATCTATCCGGTCCGCCCCCTTTACTGTCGCAGTGTCAGCTCGACCGACCCGGAAGATTGTAAAAAGGCCGTATGTTGCAAATTGCGTGGAGAATTTCAGTCAATATTGATGTATCGCTACCAACAGCAACTGTATGAAACGATTTATCAGGCGTTTTCAGAAGGGCTCGAACATGCCCATCTTGATGGCCGTAGCTTTCAGCTGACTGCGATCACTCGCTATCTGTTGACTCATCCAGAAAAACAACCTTATTGCTAAGGCAAAAAAAAATCTCCTGGCAAGATCTATACAGCTGATCAGGTCATAGACTGTTCTCTTTGTATCAAGCTTCAGTTCGTGTTCGATCTCTTACCCCCTTCTCTAAATGTTACCAAAATGGTTATTAATGCCCGCATTTTTTGTTTCCTTTGATGAAATAATTCTTGACTGAAATGCTATGGAACTGTAATTTGACAACAGTTATCAAAATCAATTTCAGTGGAGTTTGAATCAATGTACAAAATCAGTATTTTCGTAATGACCTGTCTGCTTGCAACAATAACTCTTTTGGCCGGACCTGTGGTCGCAAGTGATGAATTGATTGTTTATTCAGCACGTAAAGAGCATCTGATCAAGCCCTTGTTTGACGCTTATACAAAGAAAACCGGGACGAAGATTACTTATGTAACCGATAAAGCCGGACCTCTGTTGCAGCGATTGCAGGCAGAGGGTAGGAATACCCGGGCCGATCTGCTGTTGACTGTTGATGCGGGTAATCTGTGGCACGCTGCAAAGCAGGGTGTATTGCAGGCAGTCGACTCTCAGGTGCTGGAGTCCAACGTCCCCGTATCTCTGAAAGATCCGGCTAACCGTTGGTTCGGCTTGTCTTTGCGGGCCAGGACAATTGTTTACAGCACAGAGCGGGTCAAGAGTTCGGAATTGACCAGCTATGAAGACTTGGGAGCGGAGAATTGGAAAGATCGTCTGCTGCTGAGAACGTCAAAGAAGGTCTACAACCAATCTCTGGTTGCGATGTTGATTGCTGAGCACGGAGAAGAAAAAGCAGAACAGATTGTTCGCTCCTGGGTCGGCAATCTGGCTGCGCCTCCGTTTTCAAATGATACCAAGGTCATGCAGGCCATTCTTGCGGGGCAAGGGGACGTCGGGGTCGTTAACACCTATTACTTCGGTCGCTTGTTGAAAAAAAATCCTGACCTCAAGTTGGCCCTGTACTGGCCAAACCAAAACAGTACCGGAGTCCATGTTAACGTATCGGGTGGTGGAGTCACCAAATATGCCAAAAATCCCTCAGGGGCAGTCAAGCTTCTGGAATGGCTTTCTTCCGTCGAGGCACAGAATCTCTTTGCTGATGCCAATATGGAATACCCGGTGAATCCAAATGTTGAAGCACATGAATTTGTACAGAGCTGGGGTGAATTCAAACCGAGCGGATTGAACCTGTCGAAAGCGGGAGAGCTGCAGTCTGCGGCCATCAAGTTGATGGACCGGGCCGGTTACCGCTAGTTTGTTGCTCCTTTCGGATGGATAACAGAATGCTTCATGGCGCTGGAGCCTCTTTGCGGGGCTTCAGACGTTCTGTCAAAGCACCATCAGGTTGGCAGTGGTCGGTTTTTGTCGTCGCTCTGTTGGTGATGGTTCCGCTTTCGGTGCTGTTGCTGGCCTGGTTGGACCCCGCCTGGGAGATCTGGCGTCATTTAAGCCAGACACTGCTCGTCCAATTGCTGGCCAACACGTTTAAGCTGGTTGTTGGTGTTTCTGTTGGCACGTTGGTTCTGGGGGTCAGTCTCGCCTGGTTGACAGGTGCCTGCGATTTCCCGGGGCGGAAGTTTTTTTTCATGGTTGTTGTTGCTTCCGTTGGCGATGCCGACCTATGTCCTTGCGTTTGTCTTTCTTGGTTTGTTCGATTTTTCCGGCCCGATTCAGACTCAGCTGCGATCCCTGTTCGGGCGGGGTGTCTGGTTCCCGGATGTGCGCTCGGCTGCAGGGGTCGTGTTGGTGATGTCACTGGCTCTTTATCCCTATGTCTATCTGCTGACTCGCAATGCGTTCAGAACCCAGGGGAAGAGGGCATTGGAAGCCGCTGAGAGTCTTGGTTGTGACAGGTGGAGCGGTTTTTTCCGCGTTGTCTTGCCGATGTCCCGTCCTTGGATCGCAGGTGGGGCGACGTTGGTTCTTATGGAAGCCCTGGCAGATTTCGGTGCGGTCTCAATCTTTAATTACGACACCTTTACGACCGCTATCTACAAAGCCTGGTTCGGTTTTTTCTCTCTGGCCGCAGCGGCACAGTTGTCGACACTTCTGGTGGTGCTGGTTTTGCTCTTCTTGTTATCGAGCAGCGGATGCGCAAACGGATGCGTTACACACAAGGTCGACCGGCTCCTCAAGCGGACCGAATCAGGTTGAGAGGAAGCTGTCGGTGGCTGGCGACATTTTACTGCCTGTCCGTCCTTATGTTCGCATTCTTTTGCCGGTTTTACAGCTGATCAGTTGGGCATTGAGTTCCTTCGGCGACGAGTTCGATAGTCGTTATCTTGGCCTTCTGGCCCGTTCTCTGTCTCTCGGTTTAAGTTCAGCGGTGCTGATTGCTGCTGTGGCATTGTTGCTGGCCTATGCCGGACGACGCCATTCTGACCGTTTGACGAACGGCATGATTCGTTTGGCGACACTTGGCTATGCTTTGCCCGGTACGGTGCTCGCTGTTGGAATTTTCATTCCTCTGGCAACGATCGACAATCTTCTGATCGATGTTGCATTCACGTATTTTCATCTGACGTTGCCACAGCTTTTACAAGGAACGATTCTTATTATGCTGGTGGCCTATCTGATCCGTTTTATGGCGGCCGGATATAAACCGATCGATAGCGCCATGCACCGTGTGACCAATAATATTGACGAAGCGTCACGCTTGATGGGGCTGCGAGGCGTCCGGTTGATTACCCGTGTTCACCTGCCGATATTAAAGGGTGGTTTGCTCACCGCTTTAACCCTGATATTTGTCGATGTCATGAAAGAGATGCCGATCACTTTGATGACCCGTCCCTTCGGTTGGGACACTCTTGCTGTGAAAATTTTTGAATTGACCTCCGAGGGCGAGTGGGAACGGGCCTCCTTGCCGGCTTTGACCCTTCTGCTGTCGGGGCTGGTTCCGATTGTGCTGTTGATGCGCGGGACTGATAAGGAGTGTTGATGAGAGAAATAAATACACCTGTTCTTGAGTTGAATCGTGTTTCCCAGGCCTACGGTAAGCAATTGGTCGTTAAGATCTGTCTCTTTGTCTGGAACAGGGAGAGATCGGTTGTCTGCTTGGGGCCAGTGGGTGTGGCAAGACGACCGTAATGCGTATTATTGCGGGCTTTGAACCTCTGCTTGACGGCGTTGTGAAGATCAATGGTGAAACAGTGAGTGATGTAAACATCTCAAAGCCGCCGGCAAAACGTGAAGTCGGCATGGTTTTTCAGGATTACGCTTTATTTCCACACCTGACGATTTTTGACAATATTGCTTTCGGCCTGAGAACTCTCGAGAAAGCGGAGCAGCTACGCCGGGTCAATGAGGTTCTGGAGTTGGTCAGTCTTAATGCCGAACATGACAAATATCCGCATGAAATTTCCGGCGGACAACAACAGCGGGTCGCACTTGCCCGAGCTCTCGCTCCTAAGCCACAGTTATTGTTGATGGATGAACCATTTTCCAACCTTGATATCGCCCTGCGCGAACGTCTTTCAATGGAAGTTCGTGATATTCTCAAAGATTATGGTGCTACGGCTTTGTTTGTAACCCACAATCAGAATGAAGCTTTTGCTGTCGCGGATCGGATCGGTGTGATGTACAGCGGTGAAATTTTACAGTGGGATAATGCCCACCAGCTTTATCATCAACCTGCAAGTCCTCAGATTGCCAGGTTTGTCGGGGAGGGGGCGTTGATCAGCGGGATCGTTCGCGATCGAAACCTGGTAGAAACAGGGCTTGGAAATCTCTCCGGGGTATTGAATCCACGCTTACAGAAGAATACGGTCGTGCAGCTGCTGATTCGGCCGGAAGATGTGGTTCATGATGACGACAGCGACCTGAAGGCGAAGGTTTTAAGACGCAATTTCCGGGGTGCTAACATCCTTTATCATCTGTTGCTTGAAGGTGGGGAGCAGATTCAAGCACTGGTGCCAAGTCACTGCGACCACAAACCTGGTGAGCTGATTGGCCTCCAGCCTGACGTTCGCCACCTCATCATATTTCCCTTCTAGAGTATCCAGATAAAATCATTTTTACATGAGCAGTCAAAAATAGAATTTTCTGATAAAATAGACCAGCCCGATAAGTGACAGGATCAGACTCAAAATCAGGGTTGAGTGAATGTAATCATGTTTGCGTCTCAGTCTTTTGCTGTTGAGTATCAGTCCGATGGTACTCAACAGGCAACTCAAACCCAGCATCAGGCCGATATAGCCGATCAGATCTTGGTTCCAGGTCTGTCTGAGGTGGAGTTTGTAATAGCGATCAAAAAAGGTTTCGAGTTCAGGTTTTGCGATTGCGGCGATGCACAGGGCTGCGGCAAGTGAGATCACGGCGGCGGCATTGAACCAGGCCAGGAGTTTTAGGAGCAGGTCCGGGTGTTTACGGCGGTTATCGAGTCTCAATGTCATAGGATTCCGTTCACTCGGGCTATCAGGTTCTGCATGTTTATGATAGTATTTATACAAGTAACTTCAATAGCTTCTTACAGTAACAGGGACCAATGGAAAATTCAGATTCGAATACCGGGAACCAGAATAAAGTACAGGTCAAAACACAGGAAAAAGTAGCTACACCATCGCTTTTTAAAGTTTTGATGCATAACGACGATTATACCACGATGGAATTTGTTGTTGAGGTGCTGCAGGAAATTTTTCGCAAACCTCCAACAGAAGCAGAAAAAATCATGTTGACGATTCACTTTCAAGGGGTTGGACACTGTGGGACTTTTCCCTACGCAATCGCGGAGAGCAAGGTTGACCAGGCGCGGTTAAAGCGCGAAAAGCTGGTTTCCCCTACGTTGTTCACTCGAAGAGGCATAGACGGTGGCTGAAATGTTTAATCAAGATGTCCAGGTAGCTTTTACTTTAGCGGTGCGAGAAGCCCAGAGAAGACGTCATGAATATCTGACGACCGAGCATGTGCTTTATGCGTTGCTGTTCGAAGGCGTAGGTCAGCAGATTGTGATCGCCTGTGGTGGGGATATTGAAGAATTGAAAAAGAGCTGGAAAGTTTTTTGATATGCATCTGGAGCTTCTTCCGGAAGATGCAGATCAGGAAGAAGTTCCGCGTCAGACCCTTGCATTGCAGCGGATGTTACAGCGTACGGTCCTGCATATGCAGTCAGCTCAACAGGCCGAGGTTGGCGTTGGCGATCTGCTCGCCGCTATTCTCGAAGAAGAAAATTCTCATGCCTGTTTCTTTTTGCAGAGTCAGGGGATTGAGCGGGTGGACTTGCTTGACTACATTTCTCATGCTCAACCTGCCTCTGACGCTGGAAATAACAGTGACAAGGCTGGGGATCAACCATCGCGCAAGCCCGCTCCCGGAGAGCAGGGAAAGCCCAAACAACAGCCGGCCGATCCGCTTAAAGCCTTTACCATAGACCTGATCGCCAGAGCAAAAGATGGCAAGATTGACCCGTTGATCGGCCGCGATCAGGAGCTGGAGCGAGCTATTCTGGTGCTATGCCGTCGGCGTAAGAATAATCCGATTTTTGTCGGTGAACCGGGGGTTGGTAAAACTGCCATGGCCGAAGGCTGGCACTGCGTGTGGCGGAGGGGTCAATCCCTGATCTCCTCAAAGATAGCGAACTCTACACGTTGGATATGGGGGCTTTGCTGGCAGGGACTAAGTTCCGAGGTGACTTTGAAGAACGTCTGAAAGCGGTTGTGGCGGCGTTGCAGAAACGTGAAAAGCCATTCTGTTTATTGATGAAATTCATACGATTGTTGGAGCCGGAGCGACCAGCGGAGGTTCTCTGGATGCCTCCAACATTCTTAAACCGGCGCTTGGCGCAGGAGAATTGCGCTGTATCGGTTCAACCACTTACGAAGAGTATCGAAACCTGTTCGACAAGGATCGAGCTTTGTCGCGACGCTTCCAGAAAATTGATTTGCAAGAGCCGAACAGTGACGAAACCCTGGAAATTTTGCAGGGACTCTGCCCCGTTATGAACAGCATCACAAGGTCATTTACGACGATGAAGCCTTGCTGGCGGCAGTCCAACTGGCAGTAAAACATCTGCCGCAGAGACACTTACCCGATAAGGCCATTGATATTATTGACGAAGCGGGAGCTCAACATCGTCTGGACGGACACCCCAAGCGCCCCATTGGTGTGACGGAAATAGAGCGTGTCGTCGCACGGATGGCGAGGGTTCCGATTCGGACTGTTTCAGGCAGTGATCGGCAGCGTTTACGTTACCTGGAGCGCGATCTCAAGCGGGTTGTCTTTGGTCAGGACCCGGCGATCGACAGTCTGGTGAAGTCGATCCATCGCTCGCGTGCGGGGTTGGGACATCCGGATAAGCCGGTCGGGTCTGTCCTCTTTACCGGTCCAACGGGAGTCGGAAAAACTGAAGTTGCAAAACAGCTGGCGGCTCAGCTCGGTGTGAAGTTTCTGCGCTTCGATATGAGTGAGTACATGGAAAAGCATTCCGTCGCGCGTTTGATCGGCGCTCCTCCCGGCTATGTTGGTTTCGATCAGGGAGGGTTGTTAACCGAAGAAGTGAGCAAGAATCCATGGTCTGTATTGCTTTTGGATGAAATCGAGAAAGCCCACCCCGATCTATTCAATATCTTGCTGCAGGTAATGGATCATGGAACCTTGACGGATAATAACGGGAAGGAAACGGATTTCCGTAATGTGATTCTGATCATGACCAGTAACGTGGGTGGGCGCGATATGAATCTTGCTCCGATCGGATTCGGTGAACGTGCAGGAGCTCCTTCCAAAAATGCCTTGGAAAAGGCCTTCTCGCCCGAATTCCGCAATCGGCTCGATGCCATTATCAACTTCAAGCCTCTTGATCAGGAAATCATGTTGCAGGTTGTCGATAAATTCCTCAATGAGTTGGCCGATCAGTTGGCTGACCGTGATGTCAAGATCAAGGTTTCTGCCGCTGCGCGTAAAGAGCTGGCGGCCAGAGGTTATGATCCTCTTTTCGGTGCCCGTCCTCTCGGACGGTTGGTTCAGGCCGAACTGAGTGATCCGCTGGCAGAAAAATTCTGTTTGGTGATCTGCGGCAGGGGGGTGAAGTGCGGGTCGGCTGTTCTTCCGGCCGATTGACCTTCCGTTATCTGTAGTTGTGATGTCCTGTTACCGCCTGGATGAAGAGCTCTGGTTCCCGCCGGTTGAGGAAGCGGAAGAGTGCGGACTCCTTGCGGTAGGCGGGGATTTGTCCCCTGAGCGTTTAATTCTGGCCTACAGCCTGGGAATTTTCCCCTGGTACAATCCCGGGGATCCCATTCTATGGTGGGCACCCGATCCGCGTTGTGTTCTTTTTCCAGAAAAGTTGCATGTTTCTCGCTCCCTTAAACGGTTTATGCGTAAATCGTCTTATCGTATCAGTTTTAACGAGAATTTTGCTGCAGTGATCTACTGGTGTCGTGGTTTGCGCGCTGGTCTGGATGGTTGTGGTACCTGGATTACGCCGGCAATGCGGAGGGCCTATGTCCGGCTGCATCAATTAGGTTTTGCCCATTCGGTTGAATGCTGGGATAACGATCAGCTTGTGGGGGGACTTTATGGCGTCGCAATCGGTCGATGTTTTTTTGGTGAATCGATGTTCAGTCGTCGGACAAACGCATCAAAAGTGGTCCTTGTCCACCTCATGAAATATCTGCATGAACAGGGTTACCTGCTGCTGGATTGTCAGCAGACATCAGATCACCTCATCAGCATGGGGGCATGCGAAGTCAAACGCCCGGAGTTTGTCGCCTTGTTGGAGCAATCCGGACTTCCACCTCATGGGCCGCTGACCAGTCACTTCTAGACGATTGTTTTTATGCTGCTATAGCAGACTTGATTACGGCCCTGCTGTTTGGCCAGATAGAGACGACTGTCGGCACAGTCGATCAGTTTTTGGTAGTTCTCGTCAGCTTTTGGTCTCAGGCTGCAGACACCAATACTGACAGTGATCAGTTTGTTGATCGGTGATGCCTTATGGGGCAGGTCCTGACGGCGGATATTGCTGATGATTCGTTCGGCAATCTGACAGGCGCTATAGGCGTCTGTCTCGGGCAGCAGCACGGCAAATTCCTCTCCCCCGTAACGGGCAATGAAGTCTTCCGGCCTGAAGCACGAATCCTGTATCGCTTTTGCAACCTGGCATAAACAATCGTCCCCTCGTTGATGGCCGTAATAGTCATTGTAGGCCTTGAAATAATCGATATCGATCATCAGCAGGCTGAGTGTGTTTTTATTTCTGGCCGCAGACTTCCAGAGTTTCGAAACGGTCTGGTCGAACAGCCGTCTGTTGGCAACTGAAGTCAAACCATCGATGTGAGCCAGCTTGGCCAGGTGGCGATTGGCTTTTTTCAGGCGCAGCTGAGCCTCTTCAAGTTCCTGTTCCTGTTTTCGGCGCTCACTGATGTTGTGGAACAAAGTGATGGTTCCTGTGACCAGATCTTTTTTTCTTATCGGTGTACACGTCAGTTCCACCGGAATTTCAGCCCCATCCCTGGTTTTGAATTCACTCACTTTTTGTACGCAGGTTTGGTCTTTGAGGATGGTGCTCAGGATGGTGCAGCCTTTGTCTTGATGATCGCTGTCTTCAATATGGAACAGATCATGAGCATTTTTATGAAGCGCCTCCTTGATTGAATAACCCAGCATTTTTGATGCTTCCTGATTGATATATGTAATGGCTCCATGTGAATCTGTGGCGTAAAGTCCTTCCCCCATGTGTTCCGTCAAGGTATGAAGGAAGTCGGAGGTGCGTTTCTGTCGGTCTTTGGAACGCCAGAGCATCATCTGTAGCAGGGTCAGCAGGGTGGCGAATACAACCGAAATGAAAAACTGGATCAGGCGATTATTTTTCAATGCTTCCAGGTATGGTTCGTGAAGAGTGTTGACAATATAGGCTGCGTGGCGACCTTCAACATTTTTAACTGAATAGAACATGACACTGTATGATTTTCCTTTCCAACGTGTCGACAGGGTGAAATTCTGTCCCGCCTTGATTCCGTTTATGAGCTCCGGATTTTTATTCAAATATTTTTGAAATGCATCCATTTGATCGGCAACAAAGAGTGTTCCTTCCGTTTTCCGGTACTTTTCAATCTGATTATTTTCGTACATGTAGAGGTCGCTCAAGGCTGAAGGACGATAAAAATCTTTAAGTCCATGCGATAGTTTGTTCCAGAAATCGGACTTCAGCATGAGAAACTGATATTGGCTGCCATCAGCAACATGTTTGGTCAGCTCTTTACAGACATGGTGAAAAGAACTGCTGATTTCTACGGTTCCTACCGCCATTCCTTTATAGGTGAGGGGATAGACATGACGGAAGCCGTGGGCAATGAGGCCACTTTCATAACCGTGAACTTCGCGTCGCTCTTTGTTGGCAATAACCACCGATGGACGAAAGGGGGCCAGATCATCGTCGGCTCTGTGCGGGGCATGAACCTCAACATCGATCGGTTGTCTGGAAAGTGAAAGTGAATCTGGTGGATCGAGTGCTGGCTGATCCGTTCATATATGGGACTGAGTTTGCGATAAAGTAGACCGCGGACATGATTCCGTTCATCTCCCCGGGTCGAGATAATGCGATGGATCAGTTGCGTGACATCCTCTTTTTGGAGAATCTCTTCTGCGATCGTTTGTGACACAAGTTGAAACGTATTGATAATGCCTTTATAAGTGCTTTCAAAAGTGACCATGTGAAGGTTCAGGTGAGCTTTATATAGATTGTTCGATCTTAGCCAGACCAGGCTGTTGAGAATCAGCATAAGACTGACAAAGATAAGGGCGGCATGCAGATAGCGTTTCATTTGTTAACCCCAGGAATTCTGATTTTTTCCAACAGGTCAATGATGAAGTTATAATCATTTTTATTCACCGTTGTCATTCCATGACGGACCTCTTCCCCCCACGAAGAGGTGATCATTCTGTCATTAGGGTTATGGCGTGGATTCAGGGCCAGTAGACTTTTTTTTTATTTTTTCGATTGTTTCAGCCGGGAGGGTGTTCGGATTGGCAACAAGGATAAGGCCGGGAACTTGTCGATCGTTTTCAGTGATCTTGATGCCCAGATGGCGGTAGCGTTCAGCAATCGACGTTTTAACTCCGGCAAATGCGGCTTTTCCACGGATGACATCGAGAACGGCCTCAGCATGATTGCCCGCATAATAATACTTGTGATCTTTTAGATTCATTCCCCGCTGCTTAAAAAAAGATCTGTCATCAGGTAGGCACAGGTGGAGTAAGGCTGAGGCAGTGCGATCGCTTGTTGACCCGTCAGCATATTTAAATTGAGGTCGTTATCAAAATGGACAAGAGAGCAGCTGTAGGTTGTCTTGCCGTCGGCGTCGATAAAGCTTGCAATTTCAACCAGATCCGGGTGTTGTTGTCGCAGCAGGATATAGGGCAATGGACCCAGATAAGCGAGGTCTATTTTATCTGCCGCCATATCCCCGACCAGGGTTTGATAATTTGCATAGTAGCGCAGTTCAACTGAAGTGCCGGTCGCTTCTTCCAGATAGTGTGACATGGGGCTGAATTGCTGCCGAATAACTTCTTTTGTCACCAGAGGCAGAGGCGCAAAGAGGATCGGCCGCTCAGCATAAAGCGGCTGTCTGGAAACAAAAATACAGAATAATTGACAAAAGCCGACAAACAGCAGCTTCGGGATTGAAAAATCCTGCCGAGACATCATTATCGCCTTTTCTTTCCCCTCCCTGGAGTTGTTGTTTTCCAAGATGACGATAGGCCTATTATATCAGGGAAATTAGTGATTACAAATTATGGTACCTTTTAATTATCTTTTCAGTGAATGGCAGGAGGTAAAAAGGTCCTTTGACTGTAAGCACTGAGGCTTTTCGGTTTGACTGGTGAAATGGTTAGGGGAGCGACTGGATAGTCAGCTCTGATGACGGTGAAAGAGAATTTTTTAACGCAAATGAGCTTCGCCCACAATTTCACATGAGAGGCGATGCTCCTGCCGTCAGGCAGAGGTTTGATACAGGCTTGCCCTCAATGATGTTTAACATGGCCTAAAAAATCTTTCAGTCTTTCCGATTTGGGATTTTTCATGACGGTTTTCGGTTCGCCTTCTTCCACTATCCGCCCCTCGTCCATAAAAATTAACCGGTCTCCAACCTGAGACGCAAAGCCCATCTCGTGAGTCACGACGACCATGGTCATGCCGTTATCCTTGGCAATGCTTTTCATGACATCAAGGACCTCGCCGATCATTTCAGGATCAAGTGCCGATGTTGGTTCGTCAAAAAGCATGACCTTTGGGCTGACCGCAAGTGCTCTGGCAATGGCAACTCTCTGCTGCTGTCCGCCGGAAAGTTCTCCCGGAAGTTTATCTTTGAATTCTTCCAAGCCAACCTGTCCAAGGAGTTTTTCTGCAATTGCGGTCGCCTCTGATTTTTTCATGCTACGTGCCTGAAATGGGCCGAAGGCGACGTTTTCCACGGCGCTCATATGTGGAAACAGGTTGAATTGCTGGAAAACCATTCCGACTTCCAGGCGGATTTGACGGACTCGGTTCCGTTCTTCGGGGATTTTTATTTTATCGACAATCATTTCACCACTCGAAATCATTTCCAGGCAATTGATACAGCGGATCAGGGTCGACTTTCCCGAGCCTGAAGGACCGATGATGACAACAACTTCACCTTCCTGTACGGAAAAATCTATATGATGCAACACTTGCGTACTGCCGTAGGATTTGCAGATATTTTCATTTCAATAATGTTAGACATCTTCTATCCGATCTTTTTCTTTATTGAGCGTTAGTGGAGTTCCGATTGCTTCCTGTGGGCATCAGAATATTTTCATCTTTTTCTCCAGGCGGCGTAAAACTGTTGCCAGGACTGTTGTCATGATCAGGTAGAGAACAGCGACGGTTAACCAGATCTCCAACGCTCTGAAGTTGCTGGCCATGATTTCCTGCCCTGGCGGTGAGCTCACCAACTCCGATAACAATAAACAGGGACGTGTCTTTCAGGCTGATGATAAACTGGTTACCAAGAGGGGGGATCATACGACGGATGGCGATCGGACCGATAACACGACTGATCAGCTGATAGCGGCTGATCCCTAGAGACAACCCGGCTTCAATCAGACCCTTGTGGACTGAAACAGTGGCGCCGCGGACGATTTCAGCTATATAGGCACCGGCGTTGAACATGATTGTTATGACTGCTGCCGTCATAGCTTCCATACGAAAGTGATCGATGTTCGGAAGCATTCTGATGAGCATTGGAAAAGCAAAATAAAGGAACATGGCCTGTACGATGATCGGGGTGCCACGGATCGACTCGACAAAACCTGCAGAGAGGTAGCGAATGACGATGCTGATTGTTTTGAAGACTCCCTGTGGTTCATCACCAAGATAGGGGGTTCCGGCGATCCGTCCCAGACCGGCCAATATCCCGATGCACATTCCCCCGAGATCCCTGCCAAGGTGATTAACCAGGTTAGTTTTGCCCCTGCCAGAAGTAACGGGAGAGAGTCCCAGATGACTGAAAATTCAAAGCCCATAATATTTAATCACTTCTTGATTAATGAATTGAATGCTTTACATATCATACAGATATCCCCCTATATTTTAGTTTGATAGGGGATATCCATGACTCCATCTTGAAGACTGTCCCTTTTCAATAAGGCAGAGTTTCAATCCGACCTGATTTTATTCCGGATCAGCATCAAACCATTTTCTGTACAGTGCTGCATAGGCACCATCTTCCATCATTTTCAGCAGAGCGATATTAACCTTGTCACGCAGTTCGCTCCCTTGTGGAAATGCAATACCGTACTGAGCGGCCTGGACATCGGGACCAACAGCCTTTACCTGCCCGTTGCCAGCCGTTTTGATGTAATAGAGGACATTCGGAGTGTCATGCATCGCGGCATCAGCTCCACCAGTGACCACTTCAAGGTAGGCCTGGTCGATATTGGGGAATTTTACAATCTTTTTCGCCCCCAGTTTCTCGACGTATTCAACTGTCGCGGTACCAAGTTTGACGGCGACAACTTTTCCTTTGAGATCTGCGGGGGATTTTATGTCGTTATTGCCCGATTGAACCATGATTTTGAGACCTGCCCTGAAATAGGGGTGCGAAAAATCAATTTTTTCCTCACGGGAGGACTTAATAAAAATGGCTGCCAGAGCGACATCCAGATTTCCTGTTGCCAAGCCGGGAATAAGACCATTGAAGTCCATCGGCTTCAACTCATACTCAACGCCAATACGCTGAGCAATTTCAGCCCAGAGATCGATATCAAAGCCGGTATATTTACCGTCTTTGCCCTTGTATTCAAAGGGGACGAAAGAGGTGTCCGTTCCAACATACAACTTGCTGGCAAATGCAGTTCCTGTGGATGTTATTAACAGGCTGATTAAAATTAAAGTGATTAGTTTTTTCATTAACTTCCTCCCTTAAAGATTGGTTACGTCTCCAAACGGCCAGAGACAAAGAAAAAGTACGAATGAGAAAGAACAAATCATCGGTATGCGCACGGGCCAGCAATGATTTAAGCGTAACAGCAGAGCCCAGTTGAGCAATTGAAGAAAGTACAAGTCGTCAAAATAGTAAACTGAAGCGGAGCTGAGTCACGGTTCAGTCGATTGTCGACAGTTTTGTCTGTATTTTGGGATTGTGTCAGTCGGTAGAATATTGTTTTTTTATTATGTATGCTGTCCGTTGTGAAGTCAATCTTGATTTTTAATTAAGCTTATGTCTTTAAGGTACTGTCAATATTGCAAATTTATTTATTTTTAGATCAGTTTCCTGGATTGATGGGTTTGACGTTAATGTGCACAAGTGATCATTTACAGATTGTTTTGCAGGAAATTTAATACAATGTTATTGATCGACTGTCGATAACTTGGCGCTGTATTGATGATATATGTTCGTTCAGCTGTGAGCTGATGATGGTTTTTAAAACATGACAAGAGGTAACCGATTCATCCATTGTTGAAATGATAAAAGAAAGGATAGCGAGCCGTAACTGGAGTGAGCAAAAAGCAAGCGGCTGTCATCGATAAAACATTGACTGGCACAACTGTGCCTGGAAGCAGGGGCTGCAGAATATACCGGAACGTTATATGCGCCCTGCGATATTAAGGATCGACATATCGAAATATTCAAGTGCCTCAAGGGGGTAAACCTGGCAAATTGGAAGAGCCCGTTCGACAACACTAATAATATTGTATTGAACCAGGTGAAAAATAGCGGCCTTGCTCAACTCGTTGCCTGTGCGGCTATGGTCTCCATATTCCGAAGGACCGCGCTGACTGTATTGTTTCTCTTGGACTTTGTTTATGGTCATAGTGGCCTTGAAAGCGGATAGAGAGCAACATCTCTACAGGTACAACACGTGATATGGGTCCCGTTCTTACCTTGTTTTTCTTATCTGAAAAGCGGGTTGACAGCTCGCCTCGCCTTTTGTTCTCGAAATTTAACCGGAAACATTGTTTTTGCCCTTGACTTACTCGACCTCCCTGTCTAATGTCGACATTCGACAGGGAGGAAGATGTTCATGCAGATTGTTAAGCATACCTATAAAGATCAGGTGATTGATCACATTTACCAACTTCTATTGGATGGTGAGTTGGGACCTGGAGATCAGTTAAAGGAAAGCCTGCTGGCTGAACAGATGGGAATCAGCCGGGCTCCTATCCGTGAAGCGATGAAAGAGTTGATCATGAATGGCCTGGTTGATTACGGCCCCAGGTTGGTAACTTTATTCCGGTTCTGTCGCCCAAAGAAATTGTTGACAGTTACACCACGCGCGGTGTCCTTGAGGGGTACGCAATCATGGAAACCTGTGAAAAGTTTACCTCCGACGATATTGATACTCTCGATGATTTAACCGATCGCATGGAACGTTATGCGCAGAAAAACAACCATAAGAAAGTCGTTGAGATCGGGGGCGAGTTCCATGATCTTCTGATCAGTAAAAATGATAATGTCCAGTTGCTTGATTACACCCACCGACTCAGTTTGAGATTGCATATTCTCTTTTTTAAATATTGGGGGCGGCTCTATGACGCAGAAGAGATCGGGCGCAGACATCGGGAAATAGTCGACGGAATCAGGTCCGGAGATTGTCATCGAATTGAATCGGTTGTACGGAATCACTATGCAGAAACGGGTAAAAAAATAGCGGCACTGTAATACGATCGGGCGCCGCAGGTTCTTCTAAAACACCGACATAAGGTCGGATGACTCAGGAGGAAAAGATGGCAGACGAATGGGTAGCACAGATGCAGAACTACGTCGACACACTGGAAAAACTGGAGCAGTACATCAATGTGTCGGACGACGAACGTGAAGCAATTCAGACGCTCAAGACCAAGTGGGGGACCACGCCTTATTTTGCCTCATTGATGGATAAAGATGATCCGAATTGTCCGATCCGCAAGCAGGTGATTCCTTCGATGAAGGAGCAGGTGAATGAATTCGGAATGGATAATTACCTGGTCTGGAAAGAAAATCGGGCAACCGAGGAGGTCCGGCCGGACAGTATCGCGCGCCAGTACCACGATCGCATTGCCTTCACCGTCATCGAAGTCTGCGGCATTTACTGCCGTCACTGTTTCCGCAAAGAATTGGTCGTCGATCAGGATCTGCAGTTGCGGTTCGACGTCGACGAGGGGTTGGCCTGGATCCGTGAACATAAAGAGATCCGTGATGTCCTGATTACGGGTGGTGATCCTCTGCTGCTGTCAGATGAAAAGCTTGCCTACCTGATCGACAGCCTGCGTGAAATGCCTCATATCGAAATGATCCGGATCGGATCGCGCCTGCCGATTGTCATGCCTCAGCGAATTACCGAAGGTCTCAAAAAAGCGATCGGCGGGTTTCATAAGGTCCCGGTCTGGATCAACACTCAGTGTAATCATCCTAAAGAGCTTACCGAAGAGACGGAAAAAGCCGTTTACGAGTTGATGAGTTGCGGTATCAACGTTGGTAATCAGGCCGTTCTGCTCAAAGGGATCAACGATGATGTCCCGACCTTCAAGGAGTTGCACCAGAAGCTGCTTCGCACCCGGATTCGTCCTTACTATGTCTTTTACTGCGAACCTGCACCGGGGATTGATCATTTCCGCACTCCGGTTGAGAAGGGGGCTGAACTGATCCGTGACGCCCTGCGCGGTCATACCACTGGTCTGGCTCAGCCGATGTACGTATTGGCGACCAATATCGGCAAGATTCCGCTGATGCCTGACTATTACATCGTTGATAAAGATGACAAGGAATATACATTGAGAAATTACAAAGGAGAGACGACCAAGATCCCTAACATCCCGGAATAAAAGATCATCCTGACATTGAATTATGGAGGCTGCGACAACAGCTTTCATAACATTTGCGCATCTCGCAGGGAGAGGTACAGTATGAATCTTGAGAATTTACAGGAACTGATCCGAGAAAAGGAAGTTAAAAATATCGACCTCAAATATGTCGATCTGGTCGGGCGCTGGTATCATATCAACTTCCCCGCCCGCAGGATCGCCTATGTTATGGAGCATGGAATTCCCTTTGATGGCTCCAGCATTCCGGGGATGCGCAATGTTGAGTCGGGCGACCTGATCCTGATGCCCGATATCTCAACGGCCCGCTATGACAGTTTCAACCCGAATCCGACGATACAGATTGTCTGTTCTATCCGTGAGGCCGATTCTCCCGTCGGATATAAAAAAGATCCCCGCAGCGTTGCACAGCGTTCCTTCGATTATCTGAAGGCCTCCGGCATTGCCGATGAGATGCTCTGGATTCCTGAGTTTGAATTCAATCTGCTCAGCGAAGCGGTCTATTACAACACCAGCCACAAATCTGGCTACCGCCTGTCGACCATGGAGAATAAGGAAGCTCTGCCCTTTGATTACGAGGACCCTGGCGCCATCGCACTGACACACCGTAAAGGTTATCACCTTGATCGCCCTATGACCGCAACGCCTTTGTACGCGAAGAAATCTCTGATTATATCGAAGAAAATATCTGCCCGGTTCGCTACCACCACCACGAAGTGGGCATCAGTTCACAGCAGGAAATAGAGACTGAGCTGGCACCCTTTCCGCAAATCGCGGATAATATCATGTACATAAAAAATGCCATCCAGCAGATTGCCCTGAAGCATGGTCTGACCGCGACCCTGATGCCGAAGCCGATGTATGGTGAGGCCGGCAACGGCATGCATTTTCATATGCTGCTGAAAAAGAGGGGCGCAATATTCTTTATGAAAAAGGCGGCTATGCCGATCTGTCGCAGACTGCTCTCTATTTCATTGGTGGAATTCTTTATCACGGCAAGTCCCTGGTGGCTCTGACCAATCCCAGTACCAACTCTTATAAGCGGCTTCTGCCCGGTTTTGAAGCTCCCGTCAAGTTGATCTTCGGTCTGGCTAATCGCAGTGCTGCGATCCGTATTCCCAAGTATGCTACGACCGAAGAAAGCAAGCGTTTTGAGTTCAGGACCGGTGACGCGACCTGTAACCCTTACCTGGCAACCAGTGCTCTGATTATGGCAGGCATTGACGGGGTGAAAAACAGAATCGACCCCGGAGAGCATAATCATGGTCCTTTTGATGAAAACATCTTTGCCTGGTCGGAAGAACAGAGGAACGCCCTGCCGGCCATCCCGGCCAACCTTGAAGACGCTTTACTGGAACTGAATAAAGACCATGATTACCTGCTCCAGGGAGGTGTTTTCAGTGAGATGTTGATTGATGGTTTTATCGAAGAAAAGATGAAAGAGGTGGTGGCTGTCAACGAAAGGCCGACCGCCTATGAAATGAACCTGTATTTTAATTTGTAACCTGTGCTTTAACCATTCCCCGCAAGAGGAGAAAACAATGAGCGACACCGACCTACCCAGTATCAAGGAGCAACTGCAAGAGGCCTACACAACCAAATTGTTTTTCACCGATCTTAATGGAAGGTTGAAGAACCTGTCGATCAATCCGGATGATATTGACAGCATCATTGAAAAAGGCGTAGGCATTGACGGAAGCTCCATCGCAGGAATAGCCACAGTTGACAACAGCGACCGGATCCTGAAACCGGTCCAGGAAAGCTTTCGTCTGGTCGATTTTGGCGACCGTAAGGTTGGTTTTTTGTCGGTCGGATCTTTAATCAGGATGGTTCCAGGTGCGAGGTCGATCCACGTTATCCGCTGGAAAAAGCTGTTGAAAAGGCCTCCCAGGAATATCAGATGAAATTCACAGTCGGCCCGGAGCATGAATTTTTTTCTGCTTAATGGCGATGAGTTCAACGGCGAAATTCACACTGACAAGCTTGATTATTTCGGTTCGTCACCGACCGATATCGGTGACGTTGTGCGTCAGGAGATCGTCGATGTTCTCAGCCGCTGTGGGATAAAATACGAGAAAACCCATCACGAAGTGACATCGTCGCAACATGAAATCAATTTAGAACCTGGAGATCCGTTGACAATCGCAGATCGGACCATCCTGTTCGAATTTGTCACCAAAGAGGTTGCTGCTAATTACGACCTGCACGCGACCTTCATGTCCAAACCCTTTACCGGTTATAACCGGAACGCTTTCCACATCCACCTTTCATTTACTGATATGGAGAGTAAAAATTTATGCTATGACGAACAGGCTGAATATCACTTAAGTCCGATGCTGCTGAATTTTATCGGTGGAATTACAAAGCATGCCCGTGAAGCATCGATTATTCTGGCCTCAACATTTAATTCTTATAAGGCCTATGTTCTCGATAAGGAAGCTCCAGTTGTGCGGGGGTGGGGGATGCGTAACCGCAGTTCCATGGTGCGTATTCCCCATGCGATGCAGCCGGAAGCAACACGATTAGAGTTACGCTGCCCTGATGCGACAGGAAATGTCTATCTACAGTTTGCCATCCTTATTCTCATGGGACTGAGCGGGATCGACAGCAAAGAAGAGGCCGGTCCTCCAGATGTGGGCAACACTTACAAAAAAGAAATGCAGCCCAAAGTTCTTGATCGTCGTTTTCTGCCGCGGGACTTCTTCCCGGCACTGATGGAAGCCGAAGGCAGTGTTTTTATGAAAGAAGCCCTGGGAGAAGAACTGTTCAATAACTATATGAAGATAAAAATTTGCGAGTGGGAAAGTCACAGGACAACAATTACCGATCTGGAGCACCGTAAGTATCTTCATATCTAGCCATAATGGTCAGTGTGAATTAACCTCAATCGACAAATGTCCCTCCTTCTTTCGCTGATGGAGGGCTTTGTTTTTTGGTCCTTTCTTGACAGAGAAGAGTTCTTCCCTTACTTTGGCCGCTGATAAAAAGTGAACCAATAAGGAGAGATTAATGGAATTTCTTGAAATGCCGAATAAGGATGGCTTTTTGGTGAGTATGGTGGGCAGATTGTACCACCGGAATTGAAAGCGATTATGGACGAGATCAACGAGTCCTACGACAAAGTCAGTCAGACTGAGGAATTTCAGCAGGAGTTGAAATCTCTATATGCAGACTATGTCGGGCGCCCCAGTCCTCTCTATTTTGCCGGTCGTTTGTCAGAAAAGCAGGGAGGGGCACGGATTTTTCTCAAACGTGAAGACCTTAACCATACGGGTGCTCATAAGATCAACCACTGTCTGGGGGAAGCGTTATTGGCCAAACATATGGGCAAAACCAAAGTGCTGGCTGAGACGGGAGCCGGCCAGCATGGTGTTGCCCTGGCTACAGCCTGTGCCCTGGTCGGGATCGATTGTGAGATCCATATGGGAGAAGTCGATATCGCCAAGGAGCATCCCAACGTCGTCAAGATGAAAATTCTCGGTTGCAAACTGATCCCTGTCAGCAGAGGCACCAAGACGCTGAAGGATGCTGTTGATAGTGCCTTTGATGAATACTTGAAGGATCCGGTCAATTTCTTTTACGCCATCGGTTCGGTTGTCGGACCACACCCGTTCCCCAAAATGGTACGCGATTTCCAAAGTATTATCGGTAGAGAAGCACGCGAGCAGTTTTTAGCCAAAGAAAACCGGCTGCCCGATTATATTACTGCCTGTGTCGGTGGCGGATCAAATGCCATCGGGCTGTTTACTGCCTTTCTGAATGATAAAGATGTCAAGATTGTTGGCGTTGAGCCTGCAGGATTAGGTCTGGACACACCAGACCACGCGGCGACCATGAGCCTTGGGACAAAAGGGGCGATTCACGGTTTTAAGTGTTACAATCTGCAGGATGAAAAGGGGAATCCGTTGCCGGTTCACTCGATTGCTTCGGGGCTTGATTATCCCGGCGTTGGGCCGCAACACTGTTACCTTAAGGATGTTAATCGTGTGAAATATGAAGCGATTGACGATCAGGAATGTCTTGATGCTTTTATGACCCTGTCGAGGCTTGAGGGGATTATTCCCGCTCTGGAAAGTGCCCATGCCGTTGCGTATGCAATGAAGCTGGCCAAACAGTTGCCTCAGAATCAGACGATCCTGGTCAACCTGTCCGGTCGTGGCGACAAGGATGCCGATTTTGTTGCCGAAAAACTGTCTTTGTAGATGATATTGACACGCTCCCATCTGGGAGCGTGTCAATTCCGTGATGAACTTCAGAACCGATTGGCGGAGTGTGAAAGCTATGATTTGAACCTAGTCCTTGACCCGTAAAATTCGCTTTCTGGCAATATACAGGATCTGATCCTGATAAAGGAAATGGAGGAAACGGTCTTCCTGATTGAGAAAGTCCTTGACCCGCGTCCTTCCCCCCGGAAGATTAACCAGGATTTTTGCCTGTATAGCTTCGCCATGGGTTGCTTCAACCTGAATAAGGTGTTCTTCACCCAGTTCGAGGAGAGGGTCCAACTCTTCGGCTGCAGCAGTTGTCACTGAAACCACCTGTTCCAGATTGATCAGTTGCACCCTTCATCATTGCGGACAGGGAGAAAATCATCATCACTGTTCAGGACCTCTCCGACTCTCTGCAGGCCGTCCTGCTGTAAACCATGAAGTTGCAGAAACGTTTCACCTTTTACTGTTGATCCATTGGTCAGAATAATTTCGACCAAACGGGTTTTGACGGTAATTTTCTGACTGTCCATATCTTTTCCTAGACGCTGAACTGGTTCTTGTTAACGGCATAGCGCTTTGCTTCCTCTACATCAATCCGGCCGTCATTTAACAGATCCTGCAGGGCTTGATCCATTAATTGCATTCCTTCCTTGCGGCCTGTCTGAATAATGGATGGCAGCTGGAACGTTTCCCTTCGCGAATCAAGTTGGCTGAAGCTGCATTGATTTTGAGAATTTCCAATGCAGCACAGCGTTTACCATCGACTGTACGCAGCAATTGCTGGGCAATGACCCCGCACATCGATTCGGCCAGCATCGTCCGGATCTGTTCCTGCTGGGTTGTCGGAAAGACATTAACCAGGCGGTCAACTGTTTTGGCTGCGCTGCTGGTGTGCAAGGTTCCGAACACCAGATGGCCGGTTTCTGCTGCGGTGATGGCCAGTTCAATTGTTTCCAGATCGCGCATTTCACCAACCAGAATGATGTCCGGGTCTTCGCGTAGGGCTGCTTTAAGAGCTGAGGCAAAACTTTGGGTGTGAACTCCGACTTCACGTTGATTGATCAGGCTTTTTTGCCCCTGATGGACAAATTCAATTGGATCTTCAACGGTCAGAATATGTTCATTCCGGGTTCGGTTGATATGGTCGATCATAGCAGCAAGGGTGGTTGATTTTCCGCTTCCTGTCGGCCCGGTGACCAGGACCAGTCCTTTTTTGACCTCCGTCAGATCGAGGACAGTCTGAGGAAGTCCAAGCTGCTCTACTGTCAGAATTTCAGCTGGAATAATTCTGAATACGGCGCTTATGCCGAGGCGGCCCATGAAAATATTAGCCCGGAAGCGAGATTTTAAGGCATTGACTTCGTAAGCAAAATCGAGATCATGGGTCTGCTCAAATGACTGGCGATGCTCTTCAGACATAATTTCGTATAGCAGACCACGATACTGATCATGGTTGAGAACCTGATCAATCAGTGGGCGCAGATGTCCCGACGCCTGATCAACGGCGGGTTCCCAGGGGACAGGTGGAGGTCAGACCCTCCCTGCTGTTTGAGGAGTTGGAACAGCTTGTCAATTTTAGCCATCGTTTAAAGCCTCACACCAGGTTGAAAGATGGGGAAATTGTAACAGGCTTTGCCAGAGAATCTACATTTCTAATGTTTGTTGCCGGCGGGACAGAAAAAACCGGACTGACAGGCTGGATATCGGTCCGGGTTGTGCATTGTGGCGTTAAAATCTGTTGATGATGCTCAGGCCGTAGAGGAAAATGTCAGCTTCATAGTTTCCGTTTGCTGTATTGACCGGTATTGATGCTGCCTGGCTGGCCAGGGGGTCTGCGATCTGATTGTTCTTTTTACGGCTGCCGTGATATTCATAACCAAATGCCCCGACGATTGTCCATGCCCCTTGTGTCCATTCAAGCCCAAGGGTGAAGAGATGGGCATCGGTGTCTGGAATCAACGGTTCAAAGGTTGATCCGGGAACCGCATTTTCACCATAGAGATAACCCATGTCCAAGGCCCAGTTATTATCGACCTTATATTGGCCGCCAATATTGTAACTCCAGGTCGACTTCCAGTTGCGTGGCGTGATATCGACAGTCTGCCCCAGGACTGGGTTGTCCAGGTCGATTCTAAGTTCTTTAAACGATTTCCAGTCCTCCCAGCGAACACCTGCTTCGATAACCAGGCTCGGATTAATCTGGTAGGCTACGCCGACAGTCGCCTGAGCGGGCAGGCGAAAGTCTGCTTCTCCATCCGTGTCGGTGATTGCTGAAGAGAGTAGCGGTTCAACATGGCTGAACGTCGATTTTCCCTCGATATCGGCATCGATATGGCTGCGATAGGTGGCCCCCACGCTGACACTGTCCGTTGCTTTGAATAGGGCGCCGAGATTGAAGCCATACCCCCATCCGTCTCCTTTAAACTCTTGACCAATATCCTCCAGCGGGGCGGAGAGTGGCGGCAGGGCACCACCACTTTGCGCATTGACGAGTGCATAGGCTACTGTTTGATTGATGTCTTTTTTGAGGATGGCATCAATATAGAGCAGGCTGACGCCTGCGGCAATGGAGATTTTGTCGGTCAGGCGATAGGAAATCGCCGGATTGAGGTTCAAAGTTGTTATGTCGCCAGAGGTTCCTATGTAACGCCCTTCATAGGAACCATCCCATGCTGTCGACAGTCCAAAAGGAAAAACAGGCCGATACCGGCACTTAGTTTTTCGTCGATCTGCCGGGTATAGTAAAAGGTCGGGGGGAAGTTCCAGTTATCCTGACTTTTTTCCGTTGCACCGCTGTCCAGTTTAACGGAGCGCTCAGCTTGGACGGCTGTGACACCGATTTCAATCTGGTTGCCGGGCAAATCGTTCAGAAGGGCAGGGTTAAAATAGAGTGACGCCGGTCCAACCGGATGGGCAACGACGGCATTTGCCTGGCCCAATCCTGATGCTCCCTGGGTGAAGACGCCAAATCCCGAAGCAAAAGCTGTGGCTGAGAAGAGCGAGAATAAAGCAGCGGTGATAACAGTTTTTCTCATTTCAGAACTCCTGAACGATGTCCCCCTCCTCTAGGTCATGTTTGATCATGTTATCCCCTCCAAGACAATATAAAAAGATGGCGCTTATGCGACTTTTATTCCTCTGGCAATAATAAGCGGTGTGTAGGTGAAGCGTCTCGGGTCGAGCATGAATTCCTGCACTTCATTTTTAAATGCCTCAAAGCTTCCGTCGTAGGCACTGAATGAACAGCCGGACTTCTGGGCAGCGACTTCGACTTTACGCCTCCAGTTATAGAGGTCTTTTTCTTCCGCTTCACCGTAGATCAGATGATGCATTTCAGCCGTGCAGGCAAGATCTGTGAAGCCCAGATCATACAGGTGACTGTAAAGCCGCCTGCCTGCGTAAGGGTCGAAATCGAAGTTTTTTTCAAGTCGCTCCATGACTTCCAACAACGTTTTTTGCAGGCGTTCACTTAAACCGTAATGACCAAGACTGTTGTTGTCAAGATCGGCCAGACACGCAATTCCCCCTTTTTTAAGGGCTGTTGTGCTGTGCACGATAATCTGTCGTTGATCGGTTCTGAAGTACTCAAGGAAAAAACGCGTCCACATGGCATCGAATTCTTTTTCGCCCAGATAGGGAGTTCGGATATCGTGTCGAACGAAACTGATATTCGGGGAAGCGTACTGCTCCCGCGCGATATCCAGCCGTTCTTCAGAAAAATCGAGACCGGTGACATGTCCTTTTTCTCCGACCAGATCGGCTAAAGCTGCAGTTGTAATCCCGCTACCGCAGCCGACATCCAGAACATGCATACCGGGCTTGATTCCTGCCCATGCTGCCTGGCGTTTTACCGCTTCACGATCTGTTTTTATCTTCAGACGCTTTCCTTCGTCATTATTTTCCATCAGATACTGAGAACTTTGGTTGTTGCTTGTGGACATTAATCTGTTCCTTGGGGGCTATGGTGTTTTTAACCGGGGTTATATGTTGACGGATGAATTGGTTTAATAACCGTTGAGCCGGTTTCGGTGTATTGAGAAAGCGCACGGCAAAACCGTTTGGATGGATGGCGCTGAGAGGCTTTTCTGCATGATTATTCCAGCAGACTTCCGCACGAATCTGGATATACTCATCTTTTACGGGAAGCGCAAAGGTTAACAGCAGCGATTCGCGTTCTTCGACAATTGCTGAACTGGTAATAAATGCTCCGTTGGCTCCAATGTTGATGATATCTCCTGACAGAATGCTGTTTCCCCGACGTATGGAAACCTGGGTGCGGTATTCAACTCTGGGGTGTTTGCGACGGGAATCGTGATTTGTCTCGTAATTGTAATGTTGAGACCTGGGCTTGACCAGTTCGAAGTTCCGCTCCTCGAGGTATTCGAGAAAAGTCGAGACAACACGTGGGTCAAAATGACTGCCGGACGATTCGTGCAGAATGCTCAGAGCTTTTTCCAGCGGCATCGGTTCCCGGTAGTGTCGCTTGGCTGTGATTGCCTCAAAAATCGGCAACGGCAAGAATCCGTGCGCCTAGAGGAATACATTCTCCTTTGAGTCCCTGCGGATAGCCGGCACCATCCCAACGTTCATGATGGGTTCCGGCAATCTTTGGAATTTTTTATGCAGTCCCCGAAGAACCTGACTTAGAATCTGTTGGGTGCGTACCGGATGGGTATTGATAATATCTCTTTCCTCCGGAGTTAAACGGCCATTTTTTTTGAGAATGGAGTCAGGGATTCCGATTTTACCGTAATCGTGAAGCAGTCCGGCAATCCTGATCATCTGGATATATTCGTCCGACATATTCATTTTTTCTGCAATGGCTGCCGCATATTCGGTAACGACTTCACTGTGCCCTGCCGTGAGATAGTCGCGGGCGCAATGGAATCAGCCAGGACCTGTAATGTTTTTTTCGAAGGATTGGTGCAGTTCTTCAACCAGGACCACATTTTGAAGGGCGACACCAATAACAGGAGCGACTCCTTTGACAAGATCTACATCCATTTTTAGCAAGGGACGTTCAGATGCCTGGTTGTTAACAGCCAGGACACCAATGACTTCATCTGCAACGATGATTGGACAGGCAATAAAGGATTCTATACTCAGATCATCGACAATTTTTTGAGATCTTTTTGATAAATTTCCTCTCATGTCGTCAGCAGAACTAACAACCACAGCTGTTTTTTCATGGTAGGCCCGGGTAAAGGGCCCTGTGCTGGCAGGGTTGTCAAGATGAAAGGATGTTTTCATTAAATCACTGATCTCATCGTATGAATAACCGAATGCACCTCGGATCGCCAATCTTGTTTTGTTTTCCGAGACAAGTAGAATGGCACCACAATCGAATGATAAACGTTTCTCCATGATCTGGGATACTTCGTAAAGAACATCTTCAGTTGTTCGTTTGTTTGACAGGGCCTCACCCATTTCATGAATCAATTGGATGTTACGCGAATTGGATGTAATCATATCCATCAGGTTTCAGACACATCTGAAAGTCTCGCAACTGATTCGGATGATTCCTGCCTCTTGGAGATTTCTACAGCCAGAGACAGAAGGAGTCCGATGGAGAAAGCACCAACCAGACTCTCAATCAAAAGGCCGCTGGGAAGGATGAAAAAACCTAATAAAATAGCGAAGGCAGATATGAAAAGGTAGCAATTCCGTATGCTTGATATGCGTGTGGATAGGGATTCTTTCCATGTGACGATGTAGCGACAACAACTGCCGCCATTAAACATGCATTCAGGATGTTCAATTTCCGGCCTGGATAAGTTGAACCCTTCAACGATAGCTTCAAAAAATCCGAGTCGGTTCTGACACTGAAAAGGCTTTTCTGTTATCCCTTCATTCGCGGTAACTGTAATTTCGACCTTTGCTTTGCCAATGCTTTTAGATTCGTATGTACTTGAACGGGTAACTTTTTCTCCACCCCTTTTAATCATTTGAAAAGCTTTTGCCGGACCAATAAACCCGAATACATATTCGCGCATAGCACCAATCGAGCCTGGGACAGCGGCCAGTCTTCCGGCCTCACGGGCTATATTTTTATTTTTTGTGAGCTGTATAATGCGCTCGACGAAGCGGTCTGTTTCCTCTTGTTTAAACCAATGCCCTTCATCCAAAATCTCATAATATTCAATACCTGCGTAGTTCAGAACATCATCGATATTGACTTCGGGATAACGATCTATCAAAAGCTTAAGATAAACGTTCAATAGGCGTGAGTTGTATAGTGGGGTCTTGTTTTGATCTATTTGCATCGTTAGGAGCCAGAATCAAGTCGACAATATTTATGTACGGTATCTACGAAGTCGCTCCCCCCTCGTGTTATGTCAAGTGTCCAAAGAGTATACGTTTTATCTGCTTCAATGTCCGATAGAATGTTTTCATTATAAGGGAAAACCGTTACCGGATGATCCCATTTTTTATAGTGATTAGCGAGTTTAAAGATAACAGATCTCAGTATTGGCGAAGGAAATGGCTCTGGCGACAGGAAGTAGCAGGACATCGCATTTGTGATTTCAGAAAGGTTCAGGCCAATGTCTGAGTTCTGGACATCAATAATCAACCTCAGTCGTCCTTTCTCCCGCAGTGAGTAAAGTATTCTTCGACGAGTGAGTCCGCATTCTTTATACAAGTTTTGTATTAGATCATCTTCAAGAAGTTCTGATGTCAGATCCAGCCTTTGGGTAGTAAGCCACCTGAGTGATCAGCATAAAATGACTCAAACTCGTCCAGATCAAGCTGTTTTGTTCGCTCAAGATTCCATCCGTCGGGGAAAATATCATCTCCGCGCAACGATTGTACGTTATAGAAATAACCAAGCTCATCTTCCGACACAGTTTTCAGATTGTTGATTTTTTTTTGCAAAGCGGCCGAAAAAGCGACGTGGGAACTTATTGTCTGGTCGGTAATAAGCAAGTATATACTTGATATTTGTGGAGTGTAGAGCATGACTTTCATTTTGGTACTCACTGATCGCTTTTAGTACTTTTAGTCCAGCCGCGTAGTTATTCAGTGCGGCGTGGTGTTGATTTATCCAGCTTTTACGATAAAGCCGCAAAGCAGAGATATGGCCCTGTATAGCTCCCTCAGCTCGATAGACAAAATGGCGTTCGATATCATTTCCTTTTTCGTAGAGGTTTGATAAACCGATTTTACCTTGTCTATTTGTTCGATAATTTCATTGTACTTTGAAGGGTAGATAAAACCACTTTCAAAAAGAATGCAAATAGTTCGATAATGTCAACCTGACTGCCAATATAGGAATGTGGGTCCTTGACTTGCTCGATGACTCCCATATATGAAAAATGTTGAGAGTTCGGAACATCTAGTAACATAAGCCCACTGTCTATTTTGTATTTTTCATTTTCCCTCTGGTTTGAGTAAACAACTTTAAGCAGACACGTCATAATCGGGGTGGTTCCGATATATAACTGAGCATCGTGGATCAAGAGCCCTGGGAGAAGTACGCTTGAAGCACCACTTTCTTCGACTGCCATACCCAGAGCACTTATATTTTTGACCTGCAAATTGTGACAGCGGTTAGTGAAAGGATGTGTGAACACAAGGCATGGAGCGGGTGTGAGCCTCATTCTGTTTCCGCGTTTCATCTTGGAGCTTTTTTGTTGTTCTCTGTCTTGTATGAGGTGAAGGAAGAACTGTCCCTCTTTTCTTTTTTGACGGAAACTTGTCCTGTAAAAAAGGTCTTTTCCCCTCTGGATACGGTGAGTATTGCAGGACTGTCTTCGTCCATGTGGGTTAATTTTATTTGTGCCGATTCTTCCAGGTCGACGAACATGCCTTTGGGAGAAAAATTTAAAGAATGTCCTCGGTAGCATAGAAAATTCTGGCTTACGGTAACGAGCAGTTCAGCATCACATTCATAGCGTGCTTGTTGTCTTGAGGACGTTTCCAGGCAACGCTCGGGCAGTGTGAACCGAATGCCGTTCTCAAGAATTTCATAATCGCCAGGCTGAATATCGTACGTTTTGCCGCCAAAGGGGAGCACGATCTTGACCAAGTCGTAAACATTGAATGTTACTGGAAGTTTATTGTTTTGTAACCATTCGGCGACAGCATCGCCCGATTTAACCGGATTGGGCATTGCTTTCAAAGAGATAGTCAGATTGTGAAATTTATGACGAAAAACGACCAAAAGGGGGTTTTGTTAAAGTGGCAACCATTGATTCTATTTTCTATCGAACATCGATGAACCGATTTAATAGGCATGATTTTGGTTTTTGGGTCAATCATCTACCCCTCCCCACGACAAAAAGATAAATAAGACATTGAATATTGGAAGCTCTAATCTGATTTTTGAAGTATTCATGTTGTTTGACAATATCTACTTTTTATTCTTCCTTTGCGTTGTATTCCGTGTAGCCAGTACTGCAGAAAATAATGGATTTCTACAGAAAATAGTTAACCACTTATATACTTCTGCGACAAGATGCTTATGAGTATTGACCGAAGGGAAAACTGTTAATAGTTGAACTATGTGAACAGATCTTCCCATTTCGGAAGTTTTTGAATTAATATCAGCAGCGCGACCATGTTTTCGTAGGCATATGGAGATCCTGCTCTCGAGACAACCTCTCAATATTGTTCCAAGCTAACATCTTTTTTTCAGTAAGGCATTAAAAATAATCACCTTTTTGAAGTCGGTCATTGAATGGGGCTCCTGAATGAGGTTTATCATAAAGCAAGGATTCATTGTGTTAAAAAATGTATCAATTTTTAACTGTGGAAGGTTATTGCTTCGCTTTTACAATCAACAGGGTGATATCGTCATCTTGAGGCATATTCCCCCTGAATGACATAAGTGTCGCTATGATACAGTCAGCGATCGTTTCTGCGTTTTGTTCTGCGTGGATTCTCAGCAGTTCTTTTAAACGCTCTGTTCCGAACATTTCTCCTGCTGGATTGCGTGATTCCCAGATGCCGTCGGTACCGAGAAACAGAATGTCTCCCGGTGAAAACTCAATGTGTGATGTTTTGCCGTAATCGGCATCATCGATAATTCCGAGAGGGATCCCTGAGCTCCCCAGTTCAATGACCTCCCTGTTTCGATAAAGGAAAATAGGGGCCTGGCCTGCTGAAAGCCAACACAGCCTTCTGGTCGATGGGTTGAGCACGCCATAAAGAGTGTCATGAAACTATCGTCAGCGGTATCGCGGCTGAGGTGGCGGTTGAGGCTGGCGAAGAGCGGTGTAAGCTCCAGAGGGTTATGGTCTGCCAACGAACGCAGAATTCCGCGTGCCGCAGCCATGACCAGAGCGGAACCGATCCCGTGACCTGAAACGTCTCCAATTGCAAGGCCGGTACATTCGACATCCTTTTCCTGTAAGGAAATGAAGTCATAGTAATCGCCCCCTGTTTCGTCACAGTAATGACTTGTACCCACAATATCAAATCCCGTGGTTGCAGGGGCTGAGGCTGGTAGCAGCTCTTGTTGAATCTCCTTTGCTAAAGCTAATGATTGTTTGAGCTGTTCCCGCTCTTTCAAGCTGTCTCCAAGGCTGTTGAATATCTGGCCCAGGCGGATCAGTTCGTCGCTTGAGCGAATATTGACTTTGGCATTAAAGTCTCCGGCCGCCAGGCGTGTTGCCGCCTGAGCCAGTTCCATGACGGGGTCGGTGACCTTACGGGCCCGAACGATTGCCAGGATAATCGTCGCCAGTACGACAAAAATAGTCAGGGCTGCACTGATTTTCAGCCCGATATCAATTTGCTGATTGATATAGTTTTCAGCATCGACGGCTCTGGCGAGGACCAGATCGTAGGGAACAATGATTAGCGGGAAGGGGGTGTCTTCTGCTCTGGAACCGTAGGCCCAGAGTGCCGTTTCACCATGCATGGTAATTTTCGCACTCCGGAGCGACCGTTGATCACATCATCCTTAATCTGAGCCAGTGCGGGGTCGGAGATATTGATGTACTCATGAGTTACCGGAATCTGCCAGTTAACATTGCGGGTCGTCGGGTCGTTGCGTAGTAGAACTTCAATTGAGTTCAGCGGGTTTTTTTGTTCTTCGTCATAGATCAGGATCATGCTTTCAGCTGTTGTCGCCCATTCATCGGGTATTTCCCAATCGACGAAAAACTGTTGATAATCAATATCGACCGCAGTAACGCCAAGAAGTTTGCCCGCCGGGGTGTAGAGTGGCTGGGCCAGCGTCAGTATCAGTTGGCCGGTTGACAGGTCGTTGAGCAGTTCCTGTATGACCGTTCTTTTTTGCACTGCTTTTTGGTACCAGAGGCGTTTACGGGGATCGTAATGAGAAGGATAGCCGCCTTTGCCCGGATAGCTGGAATGGATTCCCGATTCAAGGGATGTATATTGCCAGAGGAACAGATCGGGTTGGATTGCGTGTACAGTACGGTATGTTTCGGCCATGTAACTGATCCGGGTCAGTTCCTCTTCGATCTCTTCACGCTCTGCACCGGGAGCCAGGAAGATGACCTGTTGAGAGTATGAAATCGGAATCGGCGACAATTTTCCATTGGGGTCGACACGTTGTCTTCGAGAACTGCTGATAAGATCATCCGGCTCACGCTCAGGAATCAGGTAGTCAAGCGAATAGTAGAGCTCCCGGCGGTCGATGGGAAGGCAGTCTGAAAAAAAGTTTTTCAACTGCACCGGCCTGAACCTGCAGGGCCAGTAATGCCATAGCTTTGTCTCTTTTGAGAATGCGACTGAAGTCATTGACGAGAGTGTGGAGCAGGGTTGTTGCGTTTTCGCTCAGCAGTGCCTTGCTGTCGCTCGCGAGTTTGTGGCCGAAGTAGAGGATTGATGTCCGATGAGAAATAAAGCTCAGTGACAGCGGCAGTAATGCCGCTGCCAGCAGTAAAATTAGAAGACGTGTGCGAAATTTCATCCAGGCCCCTTGGTGAATTACCTGCCGTTGCCCTTTTTGCCGTCCCTAAAAGAATAACAGTTTCACCACAAAATTAAACCTTTATTGCCTCGCGATCATTCCTGAAGCCATTGGAGGATAGCGCTTTTGATCCCGTTCCAGTTTTCGCCCAAACGCAATTCAAGAAAAGTACGCAGTAAACTGTTGAACATTTGCTCGCCTTCTTCAACCGCCGCAAGCTTTGTATAAAACGCCGCTTCGGCTTCGGCCCGCGGATCGTCGTTGGGGCCGCTTTCCGGGCGGATCATTGGGGTCCTGTAGCTACCGAATTGAAAGCGGTCTCCTTTTAAAGTCAGTTTCCAGCCTTGATCTTCGTCCTGCTGCAGGTGAATAATCGCTTCTTCTATCTCTTTCCCTTCACGAAGTGCAGCTTTAACCTCAAGATAGTGGTCCTGGGGGCCTGCGACGACGATTTTCTGCAGGCCTTCATGACATCCACCAACCAGGACAAGGCGGTTGTCAAGAAATGCAGTGAAGGGCTGTTTAGCAAGCAATGGCCCATCGACATTGACCTGATAGCGTGAATCCGAATTGAGGGTGCGATAAAGCAGCCACTGGAGAAAATCAAAACCGAGCCAACGGTTGGCTTCAATCTGCTCGAGTAAGCTGTCTGTTTGTGCCTGGTCTGACTGTTTCATCGCTTCATGAAATTCTTCGGGAAGAACCTGCAACGAGCGGGAGAGAGGATGGAGCATTTGTAATCTCAACTCCGGAAATGTTTGATGAAACAGCCCCTGAAAGCTGTCGATCATGCTCTGGCCGAGAGAGCAGAAACGCAGCAGTTGTTTGTCGGTATCCCAGACGACATCGTAAAATGATGGTGTTGGTAATGTTTTAACCAGCAGCATGCTGCGTGCGAGGTCGCGGATCTGCTCTTTTTCAGCTTTAGGAACAAAGTTGAGATCCTGCTTTTCAGCCAGAAACTGGTCACTGAGGATGGAGATCTGCCTTTTCAATAATGCTGAGGGAACGCGTCGACGGTCTTGACGCAGGGTAAAACAGAGCAGATGGTCGCGCCAGCAGCTGCCGGGATCGGCAAAGTCACTGTGGTCATAACCCCCCAGCTCAACCCAGCCTGTTGCCAGCTCTTCTGCTGAGTTTTCGATGGATTGAAAGCCTTCCTCGGCCAGTTTTTCCGGCAGTGTCGTTCGTTTGTTGTCTTTATCCAGTGTGCCGCTGACTTGAAAATAGCAGACACCTGAAGATGGAGATAGAAAACCCATGAGGACTCCTGATAATGGTTGGATAAATGCTGTTCACTTAATGCCTTGGTGAAGCCAGCAGGCTGATCAGCGATGAAAGTAGTAAAAATGCTGACTGAATCCCTTGCGGTGAGTGCGGTTATGGTCAGCCAGTTGTGAGAGTAGATTGTTTTTGTGTCTTCGTCAAAAAAGTTCTGTTCGACAAAGTAGTCACCAATCTGTCTCTGTTGCGAGCGTTGATGGAATAGCAGTGTCCGCACCTGGACAGAACTGAGCAGGCCAAGATGTTCTGCCCGTTCACCAAACTTCTGAACCTGACTGCGCAGGGTGATGATCTGGCGGATATCTTCATTTTCCAACCAACCCCAGCGTTTGGCGATTTCTCCAAGGACCGGGCGCTGGCGTCTTTGCCAGGTGATAGCAGCAATCAGAGCATGAAAAGGGATGATGCCCAGATAGTACAGAAACTGTCCGAATTGCAGTGGCCTTTGTGGCAGATAAGCTGTTTGTTGATCCCGACGGGCTTTGTCTTGACGTTGTTTCGGATGTTTCGGCGCACTGTATGCCGGCCGACTGTGGCGGATCGGTTGGGCGCGGATAACTTTTTTTTGTTTAAGATACTTCTGCACGGTCTGATGGGCTTGATTCAAATCCTGAAAAAGCCGCTGCTGTTTGATTTTTGTCGACGAACAAGAGACAGCAAAACGATCGGGATGAATGACCTTGGCTTTTTTGCGGTATGCTGAACGTGCACCCGAAGGTTGAAGGTAGGAAAGAAACGCGCGGTCAAACTTCAACTCCGGCCCGAACAGTGTTCGACAGGCACGAAACACTTCTGCTTCTGTCACATGTGGCATCAAGATTTCCTGCGTGGGTTTAAGTCCGTTCCAGTGACGATGTCGGTCATAATCGGGTTCGGTTTTCTGTTGTTAATCGATCCACGGCTTGATGCCGGGTGGTTAAATGACTGAAAAACACTGAAATCAGAGACTTGTTCTTTACATTTGACACCCTTGCCGAACTCTGGTTTTCAATGATGGAGCGAGGCGTGGAATGCAGATTTTTTATAGCTCAGAATTGGCTCTGAAACAAGGGAGAAGGAGCTTTAGGATTATTTGTTTTTCTTGATGAAGTCGTCGATCCGTTGTTGATCGTTTCCGAGGATGTTGATGAATCGCATTCCTGCCGTGACTGTGTTTTCATCCTGAATGCACAGCCAGACGACCTCGGTGATGGCACAGACCGGAGGTTTCCCATCTTCGAGGTTGATCAGAATAAGGCAGAGATCTCCCTGATTAGCAGGTGGCTTGATCGACAGGCGGATTCCACCCGAGCTGATGTTGATTCGAGCAGGCTTGAAACCATCGAAGATAAGTGGCGCTTCGGGACTGTGAAGAACCGCCAGATTTCTTTCCCATATCTCCCGCATCGTCAGAAGTGTTTTGGCTGCTCGGCTGAAGCGGATGCCGAGCTTGCAGTCATAGCGTTCACTGATTCGGCGTTGAAACATCTGGAGGCCGGAGTTTAATTTCAGGGCAAAGGTGTTCCCGCTGATTTTTCTGACAAAACTGCCGGAAGCGCGAATACCCATTCCCAGTGCTTCCGAAGTAATCTCAAATTGCATTGAGGCATAAAATGGATACTGATCGACCGCATCGACACCATAGGGTAAGGACACAATAAGATCTGCCTTGTCGGATGAAACAACGTAGACCGTCATTAATTCGGTTCGGTCATCCCGATCCGCAACGTTGTCAATCCGCAAAAGAAGCTGTTGTTCCGGTCTGAAGTAGCGTTGATAGTTCATGACTCTGGTTCCTGAAAAGAGTTGGCGTCTCTTGAAAGTGTTATTTTATAATTTTTTTACAATAAGAACAAACCAATATTTAGATTTAATTCGTATGCTGATAAAAAAAATAAATAGATTAACAGTTTGCTGCTGCTTTGCTATTTTGTGTTCCGGAGGTCTCGATGCAGGTTAAAGAAGATCAATTTTTTTGTGGTTACGCCGCCCGGATTAGAACAGATCACGGCAACGGAGTTGAAAAAAACTGACGCTGGAAGTGGATTCTGTGCTGCGTGGTGGGATTCTATTCAGGGGGGGATTGCGGGAGCTTTATCTCGCCAACATGTGGTTACGCAGTGCATCACGGATTCTGGTACGTCTGGGAGAGGTCGGGGCCAGTGACTTCCCGACTCTGTTTCAACGCCTGGTGCGCTTACCATGGGGACGTTTTATCAAGCCCGGCACAGATTGCGAGATCAAGGTTGTCTCGCAATCTTCACGTTTGATGCACACCGGACGAATTGCTGAAACATGTATTGACGCAATCTCAAAAGCGGTCGGCAGCGATTGTCCTTCTGTCAGAGGTGGGCAGAAGGTTTTTTGCGCTTGATTGACAATCGTTGTCAGGTTTCGATCGACAGTTCCGGTGATCATCTGCATCGCCGCGGATATCGTCGCGCTGCGGTTAACGCTCCGCTGAGAGAAACCTCGCCGCTGGTTGCCTGCTGGCATGTGGTTACGATGGTTCTGAACCCCTGGTGGATCTTATGACGGGATCTGGTACTTTCGCCGCTGAGGCCGCACTGATCGCTTTAAGGCGAGCTCCAGGAAAAGATCGCGAATTTGCTTTCATGTCGTGGCCGCGTTATCGTCACGGCCTCTGGCGCCAGTTGCGGATGGAAGCTGAACGTGAAGAGCTGGCTGAACTTAGCAGCGAGATCCTTGCTGCCGATAATAATCCCAGGGCTGTCGCTGCGGCCCGGCTGAACTTTGATACGTTGGGTCTGGGCGAGCTGATCCAACTTTGTCAGATCGATATGCAAAAACTGGAACCCAGTAGTTCTTCCGGATTATTGATTTGCAATCCTCCTTACGGGGAGAGACTTGGTAAAAATGCTGCTTTATCGGCTTTTTACCGTGATATCGGCAGCTGTTACGAACTGACATTTTCCACCTGGAAGGGAGCTTTGCTCTGCCCCGAGACACAGCAGTTGAAGGCGAGCGGGATCAATTTGAGGCCTCTGCTGCATTTTTCCAATGGTGGCATCAAGGTGGTATTGTGGCAAAAGTGTAATCGGGAGAAACCTATAAAATCTTGACTTCCGCTGCTTCGAAAGGTATAAGTCTCGTTCTTGCGGCGATTTTTCCCGCAAAGACAGTAAAGAAAGCGGGGTGATTGTTCGTGGAAATCACTGTTATTGATGGTAACGTCGAAAAAGCGATTAAAGTTCTCAAGCGTAAGCTGCAGCAGGAAGGACTTTTTCGTGAAATGAAACAGCGCAAATTTTACGAGAAGCCGAGCATCAAGCGCAAGCGTAAAGAAAAAGAAGCTCAGCGTCGTCTGCGTAAGAAGATGCGGGCGATGAAACGCTTTAGCTGATTCTGATTTATAAAAGACCGTTCCGGATGATCCGGAACGGTCTTTTTTATGGCCAGTCACTCATCGTCCAGTCTTTGCTTGTTTTATTCCCGGCATGTCAAATCCGAGTTGCTGAAGTTCGTTGAACAATTGTTTTGCCTGCCCCTCTGTCAATTGCTCTAGAGGGGGGCGAACCCGTCGCCAGTCAGGGTCATCGGCATAGTTGGCAACAATTTCTTTCAGTGCTGGAATCATACTCACCCGGGCAACAGCCGTGCGGATCTGATCCAACCTCAGTTGTTGTTGTTGTTCAGCGTCCGACTGTCGCCAGCCGTGGCACTGTTTGACGATTGCACCAGGGTTGACGTTGGCTGTTGCGAGATGCAACCGACGCCTCCATTGCGCATGTTTCCAGCAAAAGGTCTCGCTGCCGGTAAAGACGTCAAAGCCGTCTGCGGCAAAGTTGTCGAGCATGGTTCTGGTGTTGTTCCAATCTCCAGAACTGTCTTTCATCCCTGCAATGGTTTCCGGATATTTTTTCAATAACATTTCCACCAGCTCAGGAGTGATGCCGACGATTGCAACCGGAGGGATATGATAGAGATAGATCTTCAGACGGTCATCCGCAACCTGTTCGATAACCTCGGAAAAAAGCGGTAGAGGCCTTCTGCGGGAATATTCTTATAGTAAAAAGGGGGGAGCATCAAAACCCCTGCGCAGCCGGCTGTGACCGCATGGCGGGTCAGCTCAACGCTGTCACTGATAGAGCAGCTACCGGTTCCAGGCATCATGCGGGCGGGATTGATACCGGCTTCGACCAGTGCATCGAGCAGCATTCTGCGCTCACTTAACGAAAGTGAGTTTGCTTCGCTGTTTGTTCCGAAAACTGCCAGCCCGCAGTCCTGTGCCAATAACCATTGACAGTGATCGATCAGACGTCGCGGATCAGGGCTCAGATCCTGGTTGAATGGAGTGATAACCGGTGCAAGGACACCGCAGTGAGGTTGGGCCGGATTCATGTGAAACCTCCTTGAAGGTAGAGTCAGGTTTTGCGCTGGATAGCACGGCTCGCTGGACTGCCTCCTGTGAGGCACCGCAGCCAATATAGCATACCAGATAAGAATGACGGTTGTTGCGGGTGCGGTCACGAAGAAACCGCTAGAGAAGAATCAGTTATTCTGCCCGGTGCAGATTAGCATATGCTGAGCTTTGTCAAAATAATGGTTATGAAACTCCAGCTTGTAATTGAGTGCCTTTATGTAAATATCTGAACTGATTCGCTTGGCTTTCCAGCTGAACTCAAGCGTCATGATCTCACTCAGCATTTTTCGGTGTTCGCTTTTGTGGATTGGAGTCAAGGCCAGACCGATCTTGTCCATCGTCTCTTCTTCAAGCTTCAATTGACCGGCAATCGCATCTGCCAGACCGTCAAGATCGATTTGCACCCTGGTTGCAGAATTCAATTTTTTGAGTCTTTTTTTTATTGTTGCTTCTTTGAAATGCAAAAGATCAAGATCGGCCCTGATTGAAGTTGAATTGTTTATTATCATCGCCCTGCCTTTTAGATATGAATAGTTGCATTGGTATTTTATAAGGCTCTTCGAGAGCGAGATATGTGCCAGCCATTGCATAGCGTTGTTGAGTCATCACTGGGGGCAGGGTAAAAAGCCTGAAAAAAGATGAGAAATAAAAAAAATTATATTTTTTTGAACTGGCCTGTTTTCATGTTTTCCTGACAAAGGGAGGCAGGGATACTGGGGATATCACAGATTTGAGTGGGATATCACCCGCCGCCTTGTGGTTCGCGAGGGTGATCCCTGTCATCAGGCGTAACAAGATCAGCGCGAAAAGGGGGTGGTGTTTTTCCGGGGATACAGAAGAGTCGATCCGTCGAACTGTTTGTAGCAATTCCACCGGGCTGTTATGGCAACGGCCCGGTGGAATAAACGTCAAATTATTTTGGCCAGTGTTCGAGGCTCATTCCGGCAATTTTTTCGACAATTCTGGCGACCTGATAGCTGTAACCATATTCGTTATCGTACCAGACATAAAGAACACAGCGGTTATCCTGGACGATTGTCGCCAGTGAATCAACGACCCCGGCGTAGCTCGAACCAACCATATCGGTCGATACGGCTTCCGGTGAGTTGGTGAAATCAATTTGATCCTGAAGGGGTGAATTGAGCGAAATTTCACGGAGATACTCGTTTAATTCGTCAACGCTTGTTTTATTATTCAGGGTCAAATTGAGGATTGCCAGCGAAACGTTTGGCGTCGGAACCCGGATTGCATTGCCGGTTAATTTTCCGGCAAGTTCGGGCAGGGCTTTGGCCACCGCTTTGGCTGCACCCGTTTCTGTGATAACCATGTTCAGAGGAGCACTCCGCCCCCGACGATCTTTCTTGTGGTAATTATCGATCAGGTTCTGGTCATTGGTATAGCTGTGGCAGGTTTCGATATGTCCACATTCAATACCGTATCTGTCATTAACCGCTTTGAGAACCGGAGCAATGGCGTTGGTGGTGCAGCTTGCTGCGGAGAGAATTGTTTCGTCGTCGTCAAGCAATTGATTGTTGACGCCGTAAACAACGTTCGGGATATCACCTTTACCCGGAGCGGTCAGGAGTACATGAGAGGTCCCTTTGGCTTTCAGGTGCAGACCGAGTCCGTCTCGGTCTCGCCATTTACCGGTATTGTCGATGACAATGGCATTTTCAATGCCGTACTGAGAGTAATCCACTTTGTCGGGTGCATCTGCGTAAATAATCCGGATCATATTGCCATTGGCAATGATTGCATTTTCTTCCTCGTCGATCCTGATTGTCCCCTCGAAATGGCCATGGATCGAATCGCGGCGTAAAAGGCTGGCCCGTTTGGCCAGATCGTCATCGCCGCCTTTACGAACAACAGCAGCGCGGAGCCGCAGTTTGTCGCCACCACCCGCTTGTTCAATCAGAATCCGCGCCATGAGCCGGCCGATGCGACCAAAACCGTACAGGACGACGTCGCGCGGTTCCTTCAGTTGGTGGCTGATACCCGTGTCGAGGCCCTTCAGTTGTTCAGCGACAAAGCTCTTCACATCTCCGTCACCCTGCTCCTGAAAGCGGAGTGCCAGTTTAGCCAGGTCAACCCTGCCCGGTGCGAGATTCATTTCCGTCATGGCCTGCAGCATCGGATAGGTATCTTTAACCCAGATTTCGCGATCAATGATCTGACGGGCAAAACGGTGGGCACGCAGGATGTCGATGATTGACTTTTGTGCCAGTGAGCGATCAAAAACCGTGCAGACAACCTCATGATCGCGATAGAGCTTACCAATCAGTGGCAGCATTGCTTCTGCAATGGCTTCACGATCTTTCCATTCCTTAAAATACTCGTCCGTTTTGTTGTCGACCATAACCCCGCAACCTTTCATTGGAAAAAAGTAAAATACAGTCGGGTAATCGCCCCCGGCTATGAAAACGTGGGTATACTAATGGAACTCAGCTGCTATTGCAACAGGGGGAAATCGGCTTTTTTTTTATCCCTGCTGGACAAGTCTTTAATGGGTTGATAAAACTAAATTGATATCTTTTGGTCAAAATATTTTTTTATTCAAAACATATATTTTGGAGGAAACTTCGATGAGTGACGCAGTCAGCTACAAAGATCTGGGGTTGGTGAATTCACGCGAAATTTTTAAGAAGGCGGTCGATGGTGGCTATGCCATACCGGCATACAATTTCAATAACCTCGAACAACTGCAGGCGATTGTCGTGGCCTGCGCAGAAACGGACTCACCGGTTATTATTCAGGTCAGCAAAGGTGCCCGTAATTATGCCAATGAAACCATGCTGCGCTATATGGCGACTGGTGCCGTGCAGATGGCGCGCGAAATGGGCAGTCAGATCCCGATTGTTCTGCACCTTGACCATGGCGATTCTTTTGAAACCTGTAAGAGCTGTATCGACTCCGGTTTTTCATCCGTTATGATTGATGGCTCACATCTGCCCTATGATGAAAATGTCGCATTGACACGTCAGGTTGTTGAGTACGCTCATCAGTTTGATGTAACGGTAGAGGGCGAGTTGGGGGTTTTGGCTGGCATTGAAGATGACGTTGTTGCTGAAAAATCAACCTATACTCAACCGGATGAAGTCGAAGACTTTGTCAAAAAAACCGGAGTTGATTCTCTGGCAATATCCATTGGTACGAGCCATGGAGCTTACAAATTCAAGCTCAAGGAAGGTGAGGAGGTTCCGCCCTTGCGGTTCGATATTCTAGAGGAATGTGAAAGCGGATTCCCGGTTTTCCGATTGTTCTCCATGGTGCTTCCAGTGTTGTGCCGGAATATGTTGAACTGATTAATCAGTATGGAGGCGTATGGATGGGGCGGTTGGCGTTCCTGAAGATCAATTGCGTCGCGCCGCTGCCAGTGCTGTCTGTAAAATTAATATCGATTCCGATGGCCGCTTGGCGGTTACAGCCAAAGTTCGTGAGTATCTGACCAATCATCCGGAAGAATTTGACCCGCGTAAGTACCTTGGGGCAGCACGAAAAGAACTGGTTGAATTGATGAAGCATAAAAATCAGACCGTTTTGGGGAGCGCTGGAAAAGCTTAGACCTGTCCTGACGGAAAACTGCGGGCCGCTGCCATTTGTGTAGCGGCCTTTTTTATGGAATGAAATGATGATTGCGGAGGAAGGTTTTTGCAGTGAAGATAGTTTCTACACCCAAGGCGACTAGAACAACAGCAAGAAAATTCAGCAACAAGTGCATGATCTGCAGCGGTGACCTGGATCATTTTGAAGAGGAGCGGGAATGCAAATGCGACCATTGTGGACAGATACATATGGCAAGCAGTTGTTGTGTGCAGGGTCACTTTGTTTGCGAGTTCTGCTATCGGGAATTTGTGTTGCGGGAAATAGAATCTCTCTGTCTCGACTCTTCAGAAACGGATCTTCTTGTCCTGATGGAGCGTCTGCGTCGTCATCCCGTTATCCCGATCAATGGTTCGGAACATCATTCTCTGGTCCCGGCGATCATTATCGCCGCTTATCGTAACAGTGGGGGGAAGGTCGAACCTGACCTGATTGCGCAGGCTGTGCGTAGAGGGGCTTCCGTCATGGCTGGAAGCTGTTCTTATGTCGGTGTTTGCGGCTCGGCATCAGGGGTTGGGATTGCTTTCAGTCTGTTGTTGCAGGCGGATCCGAAAGAGGCGGAAGGTCGAAATCTTGTTCAACAGGTGATGTGCCAGGTTTTGGCAGAAATTGTCCGCCATAAGGCTCCCCGCTGCTGCCAACGCGAGAGCTGGTTGAGTTTAAAAAAGCAGCAGAGCTTTCTTTGTACTATCTCCCGATCCCTTTACGAGCCGATGCTGTTCTTGGTTGCAAACAGATTCAGCTGAACAAGGAATGCATTGGTCGGGACTGTCCACTCCTTCAGGAAAAGATGAACAGCAGAAAAGTTGCCGTTTAAATCGATTGACAAAGGCCGCATGATTTAGTCATGCGGCCTTTGTCTCGGTGAGCTGATGTCAGGGCGACATATGTTTCTCTTGAACGTCAAATTCGACCCACTGACGAATGCTTTCCCCTTCACGTGTCAGGGTCAGCTCGATTTTATCTCCGCTCCGTTTTTGTTGTAGTTCGTATATCAGGTCGAACGGTTCCTTCAGGTCCTGCTGGTCTATTTTTGTCAGGATGTCATTGTTGCGCAGGCCGTTCCGTTCAGCGACTGAGCCAGGCATAATTTTCTTGACGAGCAACCCATTGTTACTTTTCTCCAGCATGATCCCCAACTTGACCCCTGGGTTGGGGAGGTCTTCATATTTGGTATAGGTGAGAAAATGATAGGGGGGCATTGGGTAGTCCGGTTTTCTGATGTTCATCAGACGATCTTTTTGTCTTCTGGAATATCGATTTCATTTGACCCGATGAGGATATAGCTGGCAGGAACCCGACGGAACATACGCCGTGGGATTCCGTAGCCATAGCGGACATGGTTTCCACCGGCAACAACCAGAACCTGGTGGTCTTTTCCTTGTTCCTTAAGGTAGTTGGCCAGGTTTTCTGCCATGGTCTCATCCCATAATGTCTGAACCCGTTGAAAACCATCGATCATGGCCTGCCCCATTTTGTGATCGGAAAAAACCGCTTTAACCATGGCCTGCTGGTAGGGGTCGTTGTGATCCATTTGCGGCAACTGTTTTTTTTCTTCGTCCGTCAGCTGGTCAAAGGGGGTCCGTCCCACTTTTTGTTTGAGTTCTTTTTCGCTATTGAGGGCCAGAACGGGAATCTGGTTGTCTCGGCAAAAGGTCAGCAGTTCGCGGTAAAAGGCAAAGTTCATATTCCAATGACTGTACCAGTCGACCTGCTTGATAAATTCCTTTTCACTCAATTCACCGGCAACCCAACGATTGAGCACAGGTTGTTGAGAAGGGCTGAACATTTCCATTGCCAGAGATATCCGACCGGGGTTGTTTTGCTGCAAGGCTTTGAGTATGTTGACCTGAAGTCGGTGCGAAGCTGGATTGTCATGGGTTTCGCCGACAAAACAACTTGTGTCCGGACGGCCTGATCAAGCATTACCTGCTGGTCGACGTAGATCCCTGTTGGCAGATGGAGAATATCGCCAACTTGCGGCTGTTTTACTGGTGGATAGGGAAGCTCTGGATTGCCCAGTTTCTGGGTTGCCGACTGGCAGGCACTTAAGCTGAGCATTGCAAACAGTAAGAGTACGATAGGTCTGAGTGTCATGACTGTCTCCATGTGTGGTTGCTGGCTGATGTCGGACCGGGTCAGTTTACGATATTTTCGGTTGAGAAATAAATGTGCTTTTGACGGTTTTAGAGCTGTGGAAACTCAGGGAGTAACCGCATTATGCTTTGCCGGGCAGCAATGGCACTGACTGGTTGCTTTCAGGGGGAGAATGAGGTCCAAAGCGTCACCGGGTAAAAGCCCGGTGACGCTGAGCAAGGACCGATTAACTGGCTTTTTTATCGCTACGTTCGTTCATGACCTTATAGGCACAGAGAGCACCGCACATGGTGCAGGCTCCGTGTGATTCATCAACACCCGATTCACGCCGCAGGCGACGGGCTTTCTCAGGATCGAGAGCGACGTCAAACTGGCCATCCCAGTCAAGGGCTTTGCGGGCGTGAGCCATCTTGTTATCTTTGTCGATTGCTCCTGGAATCCCCTTCACAATATCTGCGGCATGGGCTGCAATTCTGACTGCCATGACACCTTCGTGGACATCTTCGATCGTCGGCAGTCTGAGGTGCTCACCCGGAGTGACGTAGCAAAGAAAGTCAGCGCCGGCGGCGGCAGCCACAGTACCGCCAATGGCAGAGGTGATGTGATCGTAGCCTGGGGCGATGTCAGTGACCAGTGGGCCGAGGACATAAAAAGGAGCACCGTGACAGATCCGTTTCTGCAACTTCATGTTGGCTTCGATCTGGTTCAACGGCACGTGACCCGGCCCTTCGATCATGACCTGGATTCCGGCGGCCTGAGCGCGTTGGGTCAACTCACCGAGAATAATCAGCTCCTGAATCTGGGCTCTGTCGGTGGCATCGGAAAGGCAGCCGGGGCGGAACCCGTCGCCCAGAGACAGAACGGCATCGTAGGGGCGGACCAGTTCGAGCAGGCGGTCAAAATGTTCGTAGAGAGGGTTTTCGGCTTTATTGTAGTTCATCCACTCGACGGTGAAAGAACCGCCGCGGGAGACGACCTCCATGATCCGCCCCTCTTTGTCCATTCGCTCGACCGTCTCACGGGTAACACCACAGTGGACGGTGATGAAGTCGACGCCGTCATCAAGGTGTTTTTGACCCCGGCGAAAATGTCTTCAACGCTCATGTCCACGATCGGCTTGCCTTGAGTCAGAACAGCGTCGCAGGCGGCCTGGTAAAGTGGAACGCTGCCGATGCAGAGATCGGTTTCGGCAATGATGGCGGCACGGATTTCATCGATAGGGCCACCTGTTGACAGGTCCATCAAGGCGTCAGCGCCTGCAGCTGCAGCAACCTTGGCTTTCTCCAGCTCTTTGTCGATGCTGGTGTCATCCTGACTGGTGCCGATGTTGGCGTTGGTTTTGGTCCGCAGTCCCTCACCAACAGCCAGTGGACGGCCATTTGTGTGATTGTTGTTGCGGCAGACAACAGCGGTGCCGGCTGCAATTTTCAGGCGCAGAATTTCCGGGTCAATATTCTCGGCAGCGGCAGCCTGACGCACCAAGTCGGTGATCTGTCCCTGACGGGCCAATTCCAATTGAGTCATTTCATCCCTCAAACGTAAGAATGCAGCGCTTGTCATCATATCGACCGCGCTGCAGTTAAAAGAAGATTTTATACGAATTGCGTATCTTAATCTATTGTGGCCTGTTCATGCAAGAGCTGCATGGCGGCATAGATGTGATTGACCGGTCCGTGCCCTTTTCCGAGGGGCGTAGAGCTTTCAATGGCGAGAGTTATAAAGCGCTTGCCCCGCTCGACAGCGCGCTTTAACGGATAGCCTTGAGCCAGGAATGTGGCAATGGCTGCCGACAGGGTGCAGCCGGTGCCATGAGTGTTGATGGTGTCTATCCGCGGGGAGGTCAGTTCGTGCACGGTATTGCCATGCAGAAAGATATCTGTCGCCGCACCGTTAAAATGCCCGCCTTTGATGAGAACGTTTCGAGCGCCCAGCTCCTGGAGACAGCGGCCGGCCTCAACCATTTCCTCTGCTGTCCTCGGACCGATTCCGGTTAATTCTTCAACTTCCGGCATGTTCGGGGTCAGCAGATAGGCTTGTGGAACCAAACGCGAGATCAGGCTGTCATGGGCTTCCGAGTCGAGCAGAGACTCTCCTCCCTTGGCGAACATAACCGGATCGACCACCGCCAGCAACGAGCGTTGCTCAATAGTACGAGCCACGCGCGAGACAATTCCGCCCCAGCTCAGCATGCCGGTCTTGACGGTATCGGTCCCGATGTCATCGAGGACGGCTTCAAGCTGCTTCATGACAAAGTCGGTATGAACGGCGTAGGTGTCAACAACCCCTATCGTGTTCTGAGCCGTCAGTGCCGTCAGAACACTGCTGGCGTAGCTGCCGAGCAGACTGATTGTCTTGATGTCGGCCTGGATACCCGCTCCACCACCGCTGTCAGAACCTGCAATTGTCAGGACTTTGCCGTTAGGGCTGAGATTATTTCGATTAAAAAGTAGGGAGTATTCCTTGGCCGCCCGGGCTGGATCACTGTCGGACATGACGCCCGAAATAACCGCAATCGAATCCGCACCCGCTTCTATGGCGTCGAAAGCCCCTTCGGGTGTAATTCCGCCAATTGCAACAAGTGGGATTCGCACCGCCTTGCGGACTTTCCTCAGGGTGTTTAAGCCAACCAGGATTGTGTCATCCTTGGTTGAGGTTTTAAAAATGCTGCCGATGGCAATGTAGTCGGCTCCCTGGGCCTCTGCCTTGAGCGCTTCTTCAACACTGTGAGTCGATATGCCGATAATTTTATCACGTCCCAAAATCTGCCGGGCCTGAACGGCCGGCATGTCGTCCTGCCCCAGGTGGACGCCGTCAGCGTTCACCTGCCGAGCCAATTCCGGCAGGTCATTGATGAGAAACAGGGCCTCATATTTATGGCAAAGAGCGCACAGCTTTTCAGCCATGGCGCGACGTTCATCGGGGTTTGTCTCTTTAACGCGGTATTGAATGATTTTGCGCCGCCGGTCAGTGCCGCTTCCACTTTGCTCAGTAACTTGTTGTCCTGATTGTTGTCTGTTATTACATATAGACCGGAGAGCATTGTTATCCCCTTTATCTGAGTTGTTTGACGTAACGGTGAATCTGAGTATCCATTCCTGAAGAGAATAGAATGAAGCTTTTCTCAATTAGTAGCGAAGTTTATCAGGCCGAAATCTTGGTGTCAATTAATCTTTGTCTCTTTTCAACCTTTACAGCCTGAAGAATGAGGTATATGTATAAAGTGTCTGTTGCAAAAGGAGCCCAATGTGTCAATGCCATACTCTTGCCGCCCCACCTGGGTTGATGTCGACCTGGCCGCTTTACTCCATAATCTCAATCAGGCTGCATCGTTTTGTGTCGAGGGGCAGAGAATTCTTGCTGTAGTCAAAGCCGATGCCTACGGTCACGGGGCGGTTCACGTAACTCAGACTCTTCAGACCGCCGGTATCCAGGATTTTGCGGTCGCAACCCTGGAGGAAGCTCTGGACATTCGCCGGGCCGGAATTTTCGATCGGCTGTTAGTGTTGGGAGGTTGCTTTCCCGGCCAGGAGCAGGCATTCATCGATTATGATCTGATGCCATCCCTGTTTGACGCTGATAGCGCCGAACGCTTAAATAAGGTTGCCGGTGCTGCAGGAACGAAGATCAAGGTCCATTTGAAGGTTGACAGTGGGATGGGCCGGGTCGGTTTCTCCCTGAGCAGCTGCACATTTTTTGCCGCAATTAAGACAGCTTAAAAACTTAACTGTTGAGGGTTTCATGTCGCACCTTGCCTGTGCAGACGATCTCAGCTCTGCTTTGACATCGGTTCAGCGTAAGCGTTTTTCGGAGATGCTCGGAATGCTGCGCGACAATGGCATTGAACCGCGGGATATCCATCTTAATAATAGCGCCGGGCTAAGCGGTTGGGATTCTTCCGGTTGTACCCTCTTTCGTCCGGGGATCATGCTTTATGGCGGGCTGCCGGGCCATGACTTCGCCGAACGGCTCGATTTAAAGCCGGTTATGCATCTACGCAGTTCTATCGCCCAGTTGCGGACACTCCCTGCCGGAAGTGGGGTTTCTTACGGTCACACCTATCATGCTGCGCGTGAGATGATGGTTGCTGTGCTGCCGATCGGCTATGCTGACGGATATAACAGGCTGCTCAGTAATCAGGCAGAGGGAATCCTGCATGGGCGAAAATTCCCCAGGTAGGGCGCGTCTGCATGGATTGGATCATGTTTGATGTCACCGATGTTCCGGGAGTTGCTGTTGGTGACCAGGTCACCTTGCTCGGTGCTGCAGACGGTCTGGTTATTCTGGGGGATGACTGGGCAGAGCAGCTTGGAACGATTTCATACGAGATTTTCTGTCGTCTGGGACAGCGCCTGCCGAGGCGATATCTACGCGAAAAATGATGTTAAAATCTGTTGTCAGCGGCAACGAAACATGATAATGAATGCCCTTCTTTTTCTATCTGGCGTGAACAGAACCAGATGGAGGTGCTTCGCATCTTCCGATCTTTAAAATATTTTTGTTTCTTATGGACAGCTCTTGGGGCTGTCCTTCCTTGTTTTTAGTACATACTTATATATCGGCTCAATTAACCAGGAAAGGAATTGGTCATGGCCACTATCAAGCGGGCATTGATTTCGGTGTCGGACAAGGCGGGTATTGTCGATCTGGCGCGTGAACTGAACAGCTTTGGGGTAGAACTTCTGTCAACCGGTGGAACTGCGGGAATGATTCGTGATGCGGGAATCCCGGTCAAGGATGTGTCAGATTACACCGGTTTCCCGGAAATGATGGATGGTCGGGTCAAGACCCTGCATCCTAAGGTTCACGGCGCTCTGCTTGGCCTGCGTGATAATCCAGAGCATGTCGGAGCGATGGAAGAGCACGGAATCGAAGCGATCGACATGGTTGTCGTCAACCTCTATCCCTTTGAAGCGACAGTAGCAAAGGAGGGTTGCAGCTTGGAGGATGCCATAGAGAATATCGATATCGGTGGCCCGACCATGCTGCGCAGTGCAGCCAAGAACAACAAGTTTGTCACTGTTCTGGTTGATCCTGAAGATTATGCGCCGGTTATCGCCGAGATGAAGCAGAATGACGGCGCTGTTGCAGAAGCGACAAATTTTCAGCTTGCGGTTAAAGTTTATCAGCATACGGCCGCCTACGACGGTGCCATTTCCAACTGGCTGGGTAAGAAGACCGCTGAAGAGAATGCTGAATTCCCGCCGACACTGACCCTTCAGTACCAGAAAGCCCAGGGAATGCGCTACGGTGAGAACCCTCACCAGAATGCGGCCTTTTATGTTGAAAAGAATGTCACCGAAGCCTCCATTGCAACAGCCCGACAGCTGCAGGGCAAGGCCTTATCCTACAATAACATTGGCGATACCGATGCCGCCCTTGAATGTGTAAAACAGTTTAATGAAGGTCCGGCCTGTGTCATCGTCAAGCACGCCAACCCTTGTGGTGTTGCTGTCGGAGAAAACCTGCTTGACGCGTACCAGCGCGCCTTCTCAACCGATCCTGAATCGGCCTTCGGCGGCATTATCGCCTTTAACCGTGAGCTTGATGGGGAAACCGCCAAAGCGATCTGTGACAAGCAGTTCGTCGAAGTTATTATCGCTCCCAAAGTCTCAGTCGAAGCGGTTGAAGTGGTCGCGGCCAAAAAAATGTGCGCCTGCTTGAGTGTGGCGAGTGGCCGGAGCAAAGTTCAGAACGTCTTGATTTCAAGCGCGTCAATGGCGGTTTGTTGGTGCAGGACACCGATCTGCTTCTAAGTGCCGAGTTGAAGGTTGTGACCAAGCGCCAGCCGACGGAAGAAGAGCGTAAGTCTCTCGAGTTTGCCTGGAAGGTTGCCAAGTTCGTTAAGTCGAATGCCATTGTCTACGGCAAGGACGGTATGACGATCGGCGTTGGTGCCGGTCAGATGAGTCGGGTTAACTCCGCCCGCATCGCCGGGATCAAAGCTGAGCATGCCGGACTGGAAGTCCAGGGCGCCGCCATGGCTTCCGACGCCTTTTTCCCCTTCCGCGATGGAATCGACAACGCTGCTGCAGCGGGTATTACAGCTGTGATTCAGCCAGGAGGTTCTATCCGTGACGAAGAAGTCATTGCCGCAGCCGATGAGCACAACATTGCCATGATTTTACCAACATGCGTCACTTCCGTCATTAAACTGAAAATACCGTTTAGACCACAGGGTGCTGAGAACATCCTCTAGTGATCGACTTCTCTCTTGTTTCTGTGTTTAGTGGGTTTCTTCCAGGAGTTTGAAAATGAAAGTTTTAGTTGTTGGCGGCGGTGGTCGAGAACATGCCTTGTGCTGGAAAATTGCTCAATCACCTTTGGTTGAAAACTCTATTGCGCTCCAGGTAATCCCGGTATCGCGGAGATTGCCGAATGTGTTCATATCGGTGCCGATGAAATCACTGCATTATGCGATTTTGCCGCTGCTGAACAGGTTGACTTGACCGTTGTCGGTCCTGAAATCCCATTGACGATGGGGATCGTCGATACCTTTCAAGCTGCTGGGCTTGATATCTTTGGTCCCAATAAGGCCGCTGCTCAACTTGAGGGCAGTAAGGGGTTCTCCAAGGAATTGATGGAACGTTACGAGATTCCGACTGCCGCTTATCGCAGTTTTACCGATCATGCTGAAGCTATTGCTTATATCAGGGAACAGGGCGCGCCGATTGTGGTCAAGGCCGATGGCTTGGCGGCCGGCAAGGGCGTTATCGTCGCCATGAGCGAAGAACAGGCGATTGCTGCCGTTGATGATATTATGCTCGACAAGGTTTCGGTACCGCCGGGGCCAGCGTTGTCATCGAGGAATTCATGGCGGGAGAAGAGGCCTCCTTCTTTGCCTTTACCGACGGTAAAAATATATTACCGCTCGCTTCCTCACAGGATCACAAACGGGTCTATGACAACGATGAAGGACCGAATACTGGCGGTATGGGGGCTTACTCTCCGGCACCTGTTGTTACCGACGATCTCTATGACGTCATCGTCGAAACTGTGGTGAAGCCGACTATCGCCGGAATGGCAGGGGATGGTTGTCCCTACAGTGGGATTCTCTATGTCGGTTTGATGATCAAGGATGGGAAGCCCCGGGTTGTTGAATATACGCCCGCTTTGGTGATCCTGAAGCCCAACCCCTCCTGATGCGCATGAAATCAGACATTGTTCCAGTTCTGCATTCCTGTGCCCGCGGTGATCTTAACCTGGACCCGATCGAATGGCACGATATGGCGGCTGTTTGTGTAGTCATGGCCAGCGGTGGCTATCCTTCTGAGTTTGTGAAGGGATATCCCATCAATGGTTTGGGTCGGGCTGCAGAGATTGACGATCTGGTTGTATTCCATGCCGGAACCAGCTTTAAGGATAACGAGGTCGTCAACAACGGCGGTCGTGTTCTTGGGGTGACAGGCTTGGGGGCAACGGTACAGGCTGCCATAGATAAGGCTTACGCCGGCGTAGCTGTCATTGGCTGGCGGGATGTTCACTTTCGTAAAGATATCGGCGCAAAGGCGCTTAATCGTTGATTAGTGATAAACAAAATCGAAGTTGAGGAGATGAAGATGAGTGAAAAAAAGCCGTTGGTTGGTATCATGATGGGCAGCGACAATGATTATGACATTATGGTCGAGTCGGCAAAAGTTCTGAAACAATTTGACGTTCCGTATGAAATGATTGTTTCCAGTGCCCATAGAACGCCGGAGCGAACGACCGATTATGTCCGTGGTGCTGAAGAGCGCGGTCTTAAGGTTTTGATTGCCGGAGCCGGTGCCGCTGCCCACCTGGCAGGTGTTGTTGCTGCAGAAACAATGTTGCCCGTTATTGCTGTGCCGATTGACGCAACGTCCATGCGTGGACTGGACGCTCTTCTGGCTATGGTTCAGATGCCTGCCGGGATTCCTGTTGCAACTATGGCAATCGGTGCTGCGGGGGCGCGTAACGCTGGTATTTTTGCCGCCAGAATTCTGGCTACAGAAGACCGAGAATTGAATGCACGCTTAGTCGAATTCAAACAGGATATGGCTTCAGGTGTGATCAAAAATCGGATCGTGTACAGCAGAAAATGGTTGATGACGGACTGATTTAGTCAACTTAGAATTGTATATTGTATACCGTTTTCAATTGACTTTCAGAACGTTTTTTGGTTTAAGTTCCATATATTAATATCCATCATTCAATCAATGGGAGGAATGTCCGATGAAAAAGCTGCTCGTACTGTTCATTGTCGCCGCTGTGTTTGGAACTGCTTTTCTGGCAATTGCCGCCGACAAGCCAGCCACGGTTACCTATGAAGTAAAAATGGGTAATGTCACTTTCGATCATGCCAAGCATGAGGGTTTGAGCGATTGCGCAACCTGTCATCATACAGAAGGTGAGCAATCCTGTAAGGTCTGTCACCTGGATAAGAAAGGTGATGCTCCGAAGGCCAAGGACGCATTTCACAAGAACTGTAAAGACTGCCACAAGGAGATGAAAAAAGGACCGACCAAGTGTAAGGAATGTCACGTTAAATAATTCCTTTGCTTTATTTTATACGGGAAAAGTGCCGGTCTGGAATTCCAGACCGGCACTTTTTTTTATCTGGGATCTTCATGGACGAAACATTGGACAGTTTGCCGTTTGGCAATTTGCAGCTGTTGCAGGCAAAGAAAGGTTATCGTTATTCTCTCGATCCTGTTCTGCTGGCACGCTTTGTTAGAGTGCGCCGCTGGAAGCGAGTCTTTGATCTCGGAACCGGTTCGGGGATTCTTCCTCTTCTGTTAGCCCGATTGACAACGGCTGAAGAGCTGGTCGGAATTGAGCGGCAGGAGAATATGGCTGAACGTGCTCAGCGCAATGTTGTTCTGAATGATTTGCAGGATCGTGTACAGATCGTTTGCGGCGATATTCGCACCATTGAGCAAATGTTCCATGCCGGTCGTGCCGATCTGGTTGTGACCAATCCTCCTATCGTGCTGCAGCATCCGGTCGGGTTGCTCCTGAAATGAACGCGCTGCTGCGCGCCATGAGCTGGCCGGCGGTATGGCTGATTTTGTCGCCGGCGCTGCCTGGTTGCTGAAATTTGGTGGTGTCTTCAGTGTGGTTCATCTGGCCGAGCGGTTGCCTGAACTCGTTTATTGCATGAAAGAACACGGGATCGAGCCGAAACGATTGCGTGTTGTTTATTCACATGTTGGCGATGCTGCGCGACTGGTGTTGGTCGAAGGGCAAAAAGGGGGGCGGCCGGGTCTGGATATTGAATCTCCTCTGAATATCTACTCAGGGCGTGGGAGTTCCAGAGTTTATACTGAGGAGCTTTTACAGATGTATGAAGCCGATGATTCCTCTGTTATTGACCACTAGTCATGCTTGCCGGTTTTCTCAACCCGTTTCTGCAGCATGCGCAGGCGACGCAGTTCATTTCTGATCTCTTCGTTCTGTAGTGAATCAAATTCCTTGTTGATCGCTCTTACCTCAGCATCGCTCAGCTCGATTTTTTCCCAGGGCAAGGGTTCTGGACCTTCGGTGGACGAGGCTGGGCCTGGCCGCCAAGGGTTTTAGTCTGGCGTAAATAGATGTCAGTGATCTCGGCATTAGGGAGTATGGTGTTGATTTTTTCCAGTATTTTAGGTTTCAGCATGTGGAGCTGCTGCATCCAGACCGGGTGGTCGACCTGCACTTCAAGTACGCCCTTGCGCAGCTTGAGGGGCCTGGCGCGGGTTGCAATCTGCTCACCGACAATCTGATCCCAGATGAGCCAGGCCTGATGGCGTGACAGTTGTTCTCCGAGTCCCGGCTTGCCGAGTATGTCCTTGATCAGTGAGCCGACCCGCTGGGCTTTTTTCATTGGTGGGCGTTTCGACTTTTTCATGACAATTTCCTGCGCCTGATTCTACCCCCAATGAGCTGTCCCAGAATGGCACAGCTGAGAGTCAGGGGGATCCAGCGCCAGCTGAAGCCGTAGTGACTGCGTACTAGTACAATAAAGGGAATCGACAGGTGGATCAGTATGAACCAGTAGAGCGAATATTTGCGGCTGGTTTCGCGCAGGTAGCCTAGGGGGATATTGACCGAAACCGCAAAACTCAGAATAATTAAAAGGTGTAGTATCTGGTTGGAAGACAAATTGATAATCCTGTTTGGTTCCTGTTGAATAAATAGCTTAATTCCTTGGATACTCTACCTGTTAGGGGGTTGAAAAGTCAATTTTAGTGGGGCCGTGAATTGCGCTTGCATGCAGGCAATAAACATGGCATGATGCGCGGCCGGGCTGAGCCGTTGATACGGAAATAAAAACAAGGTGTAAAAATGGTTGGCGAAGGCGATTGTGTCGCAATATTTCACTCGATTCAACGGGTGATGAAAGCTGAAAAACGGCTGCTTGAAGCTGAGATTGATATTCTATTGATCCCGGTTCCACGTAGTTTGAGTGCTGATTGCGGTATGGCAATAAGGTTTTCACAGCCGATATTGAAGCAGGTAGAAGCGACTCTGGAGAAGGCCAATTTGAAAATCGCCGAGCTCTGGCAGATGCAGGACGGCGATTTTATGCGTCTGAGCTGAAAGAAGCTGATCTTTAAACGCTTTTTGCTTGACATAGGTCTTGGCAGTTTTTTATCCTTATTCTTTTGTGAATTTCCAATAGGGAAGTATGTTCGATACACTTTCAGATAAGCTGGATTCGGTTTTTAAAAAGTTACGCGGTCATGGCCGCCTGACCGAACAGCATATTAAAGAAACGATGCGTGAGATCCGGCTGGTTCTTCTTGAAGCCGATGTTAACTTCCGTGTCGTTAAGAAATTTATAGCCACTGTCAGTGAGCGTGCCGCTGGCCAGGAAGTCCTGAAAAGTCTGACTCCGGCACAGCAGGTTATCAAGGTCGTGCGCGAAGAACTGGCTGAGTTGATGGGTGAGGGGAGGATAACTCTCTTAACCTGGCCGTCAAACCGCCAGTTCCATTGATGGTGTGTGGTTTGCAGGGGCAGGTAAACCACCTCCTGTGGCAAGCTGGCGTTAAAACTGCGGCGTGAAAGCGCAATCCGCTGTTGGTCCCGGCAGATGTCTATCGTCCTGCAGCGATCCAGCAGCTGAAGACGCTGGGAAAGCAGATCGATGTTGAGGTCTTCGATTCCGAAGTTGGACAGGATCCCGTTGATATCTGCACCCGAGCGTTGGAATATGCCGAGCTGAACGGTTACGATACCGTTATCCTGGATACCGCAGGGCGTCTGCATATCGATTCAGAGTTGATGGGCGAGCTGAAGCGCATTGTCGCTCAAGTGAAGCCTCAGGAAATACTCTTTGTCGCTGATGCCATGACCGGACAGGATGCTGTCACGGTTGCGGCCAGTTTTGATGAGCAGTTGCCTCTAAGTGGTGTCGTTCTGACCAAGCTTGATGGCGACGCCCGAGGTGGTGCGGCACTATCGATTCGAGCGGTAACGGGCAAACCGATCAAATTGATCGGTATGGGCGAGAAGCTTGATGCGCTTGAACAGTTTTACCCGGACCGGATGGCACAGCGCATCCTTGGCATGGGTGATGTTTAAGTCTGATCGAAAAGCTCAGGCTGCTGTTGACGAGGACGATGCCGCGGCCATGGAAAAAGCGCTGCGAAAGGACGGGTTTACATTAGAGACCTTTCTTGAGCAGATGCAGATGGTTAAAAAATGGGGTCGATCGATTCTCTGATGAAGATGATTCCCGGTGCCGGTAAGGCAATGAAGCAGGCCAAAGGGATGCAGCTGCCGGAAAAAGAGCTGAAAAAGATTGAAGCGATTATCCGTTCCATGACTCCGAAAGAGCGCATGGATCATCGTATTTTAAATGGTTCCAGGCGTTTGCGCATTGCTAACGGAAGTGGAACCCGGGTCCAGGATGTCAATCAACTACTGAAGCGCTTCGTTGAGGCGCAGAAGATGATGAAGAAAATGCAGAAAATGGGTCCTAAAGGACTCAAGGGGATGCTTGGTCGTGGCGGCCAGCTTCCATTTTAACGAGTTTTGTACCGCATAATTAACCTACCTGTTCAACATACAGGCAACAGCAAAGAAACATCAGGAGGAAGATCCGTATGTCAGTAAAAATCAGGCTTGCCCGTGGTGGCGCAAAGAAGAAGCCAATCTATCGTGTCGTTGTGGCTGATGAGCGTTTCCCGAGGGATGGCCGGTTTATTGAGAATCTGGGCCAGTACAACCCACGCGCAGAAGAGTTTCTGCTAAACTTTAAAGAGGATAAAGCCCTCGAATGGCTCAATAAGGGTGCTCAGCCGACTGATACTGTACGCCGGCTTCTGCGTCATGCCGGTGTCTGGGCCAAGTTCAAGTCTAAGGCGTCAGCTTAAGGCCTGATCCTTGAATCTGGTCCGAATCCGGGGCTACGACCCCCAACACCCGGAGGATGACCTATGAAAGACCTGATCGAGTATATTGCAAAATCGCTGGTGGAAAAACCTGAAGAGATTATCGTCTCGGAGGAAATTGCTGACGACGGCAGTGTGCTTATCAAGCTTGCTGCTGCCCAGGAAGATATGGGACGTATTATTGGCAAGCAGGGCCGTAACGCCAAGGCGATGCGGACGCTGCTGAATGCCAAGGCAACGCGAGAAAGTCGGCGAGCTGCGCTACAGATTATGGAGTAGACTCGCTCGATTCGGTTGATTTTATCAGTTTGGAAAAAATGAACAACGATCCCGGACATATGCTGGAAATAGGCCAGGTAGTTGGTACGCACGGACTGCGCGGTGATTTGAAGGTACGCTTGAATTCGGGAGACCCGATCTGCTGATGACTGTGGGTCGGGTTGGATTGCACCTGCCCACCGGAACTGCGCTCGACCTGGAGATCGTTCGTCAGGTTGTGCATAAAGGGCAGGTTTTATTGCGTTTTAAAGGCTATGAATCGATTAACCAGGTCGAGAGTCTGATTCGTAGTAAAGTCTTGATAGCAGAGACTGATCTTCCTGATCTGGAGGAGGATGAATTCTACTGGGGGCAACTGCAGGGACTTGACGTAATAGATCAGGACCATGGTGATATCGGCAAGCTGGAAGATATGTATTCAACAGCTGCTCATGATACCTATGTGGTCAAAGGACGCTTCGGTGAGGTTCTGATTCCGGTTGTAAAGGAATTTGTTCAGGATATCAACTTGGACAAGGGTGTGGTCAATGTGACCCTGCCACAAGGGTTGGTACCAGAAAAATTATGATCTTTGATGTTTTGACCTTATTTCCTGCGATGTTTGATTCGCCGTTGCAGGACAGTATTCTGGGGCGTGCTATCAAACAGGGACTGCTTGATGTCAATGCGCACAACCTGCGTGACTGGGCTGAAGGTAAGCATCTGACGACTGATGATAGTCCCTACGGCGGTGGCTCCGGTATGGTGATGAAACCAGAGCCTGTGGCCAGAGCATTAGAGGCTTTAAAGCAGCGCTCTCCAGAAGCGAAGGTGTTGCTGATGACGCCTCAGGGGAGAACATTCAATCAGGATCATGCGCGCAAGCTGGCGCAGGAAAGCGGTTTGATTTTTGTCTGCGGTCGTTATGAAGGTTTTGACGAGCGCATCCGGCAGGCATTGGTCGATGAAGAATACTCCATCGGTGATTTTGTTCTGACCGGAGGAGAACTGCCGGCGATGGTAATGATCGATGCCATATCCCGTCATTTGCCCGGCGTGCTCGGATCGAGTGGCAGCGCCCTGGCCGATTCGTTTGCTGACGGGTTGTTGGAATACCCACAGTATACGCGGCCTGCAGTATTTAACGGCATGGCAGTCCCGGATGTTCTGCTGTCTGGTGATCATGGCAGAATTGCCCGTTGGCGTAGGGAACAACAACTGTTGCGGACATTACGGCGTCGTCCGGAACTGTTGAATGAAGTTGAACTGTCGGATGATGACAGAAGCACACTGGACAAGTTGAGACAGCAGCTGGATACGGAGTCTTCCTGTGAAGAGGACTCGAGCCGGGGCTGAACAAAAAACACATTACTGAAGAGACTCGCATAGGTTAATTAGGAGGAAGACAGATGAATATTATTGATAAGTTGGAACTGGAACAGATTAAGAAAGATATCCCGCGCTTCAAAGCGGGTGACACTCTTAAGGTTCACGTAAAAATTACTGAGGGAGATAAGCAACGTATCCAGATCTTCCAGGGCGTATGTATTAAGCGGGTCAACCGCGGCCTCGGCTCTTCTTACACCGTACGTAAGATGTCTGGTGCTATTGGCGTTGAGCGGATTTTTCCACTCCATTCTCCAAGCGTTGACAAGATTGAGGTCGTACGTGTAGGTCAGGTCCGTCGTGCCAAACTTTACTACCTGCGTAACCTGCGTGGTAAGGCGGCGCGGATCTCCGAGAAGCGGATGGTCTGAGCAACCGACATTGGTTAATATAAGCCTCCGACAAGTCATTGTCGGAGGCTTTTTTGTTTGATCCGACAAATATGCAGAGAAATGTTTGGCTGATTGGTGGCTCCTTCGCAGGTATTGGATAAAAAATGACAACTCTCGATCTGTTTGATGATTCTTCTTTGTCAACACTTTACTTTGAAACGCAGGCCAGGCAAAACGGTTGTGAGGCTGTGGCCGGTATTGATGAGGCCGGCCGTGGACCATTGGCGGGCCCGGTTGTTGCGGCCGCGGTCATTTTACCTCTGGAATTTGATCTGCCGGGACTGACCGATTCCAAGAAAATATCGGAAAAAAAGCGCGAAAGCCTCTATCCTCTCATTTGCCATCAGGCTGTCGGTGTCGGTGTCGGTGTCGCATCAGCTGTTGAAATTGATTGTATCAATATTCTGCAGGCCACGCTGTTGGCGATGCAGCGCGCTCTGGGGCGCCTGCAGGTTTCACCTGATCATCTGTTAATCGATGGGATAACTCCATTGCCGGTCAATATCTCTCAGCAGACGATTAAAAGGGGATAGCCGTTCTTTGTCTGTCGCCGCCGCCTCTGTCGTTGCCAAGGTTTTGCGCGACAGGATCATGTCCAGTTTTGATCGGCAGTATCCTGGTTATGGGTTTCTTAAGCATAAGGGCTATGGTACCAAACAACATCGTCAGGCCATCGCCAGTTTAGGCCCCTGCAGTCAACATCGCAAAAGCTTCGGTGGCGTCAGGGAGTATGTGTGAGCGATTCTAGGTTGGCACTGGGCGTTTGGGGGGAAGATCAAGCGACAGCCTTTCTGAAAAAAAATGGCTACAGGCTGATTGAGCGTAACTATCGCACTCCGGTTGGTGAAATTGATATTATTGCCACAACGCGACAGCATCTGGTCTTCGTCGAGGTCAAAACGAGACGGGGAACGGCATTTGGAGCACCACAGGACGCAGTCGGCTTGAGAAAGCAGCAGCAGATAATCCGTACCGCCCAGTGGTATCTGCAGCGGCATAAAACAAAATTACAGCCGCGGTTTGATGTTGTTGCTATTCTGTGTCAGAGTGACGGTACAGCTCAGATAACTCATCTTGACGATGCGTTTACTCTTGGCTGATGGGACAAATAGATCATCGGAGTCAAACATGAATCAGGTACGGAAAATAGCGCTCGATCAATACGGTCTGCTGCGGCTTGGTGTTGCGACGCCCGAGCTTAAAGTCGCCGACATCGATTTCAATCTGGCAGAAATCTTCACCGTGGCAGAGGGTGCACTTGAACAGCAGTGTCGCATGGTGCTCTTCCCTGAGCTTTGCCTGACAGGTTACACCTGTGCTGATCTGTTTTTTCAGCATCAACTGCAGCAACGGGTCGATCGGGCCTTACTGGAGTTGTGTCGCTTTACCGCCAGTAAACGGATGACATTGATCGTCGGTGCGCCTATCCCCGTTCATGGACGCCTGTTTAACTGTGCGGCCGTGATTTCCAACGGTGAGGTCTGCGGACTGGTCCCCAAAAATTACCTGCCCAATAGCGGTGAATTTTATGAACAGCGCTGGTTCAGTTCGGTCCTGGAGACGACCAGCCATTACTATCGGCTCGGTGAGGATAAAATTCCTTTTGGTGGCGATCTCTTGTTTCGGGCCGACGCTGCTTTCGAGCTGCTGATGGGTATTGAAATCTGTGAGGATGCCTGGTCGGTTGTGCCGCCAAGCGGTTCACAGGCTCTGGCCGGAGCGACTCTGCTGTTAAACCTGTCAGCCAGCCCGGAAACTCTGGGTAAGGAGTCTTACAGACGTAATCTGGTGGCGTCCCAGTCTGCTCGCTGCCTGGCTGCTTATGCCTACGCTTCGGCTGGGCCGAATGAATCGACGACAGACCTGGTTTTTCTGGTCATTCATTGATCGCAGAAAACGGCCAGGTTATGGCTGAAACCGAACGCTTTCGATTTGACAGCCAGTTGATCGTCGCCGATCTGGATATCGCCCGTTTAACCGGCGAGCGGCAACGCAATACCACCTTTGCCAGCGGAAGTCCGGCTCATGATTATCGGGTCGTCGGTTTTCATCTCAACGCCGATCATGTTTCATCCTTGAAGCGTGCTGTTGCCAGGACACCATTTGTCCCGCCGGACGACCGTGAGCGCTCGGCTCGCTGTCATGAAATATTCCAGATCCAAACCTGTGGCCTGATGAAACGGCTGCGCCATACCACCACCAGGCATGTTGTGATCGGCCTGTCCGGGGGTTGGATTCCACCCTGGCCCTGTTGGTGACCGTTAAGGCCTTTGACCGACTGGGGTTGGATCGTAAAGGGATCGTTGCTCTGACCATGCCCGGCTTTGGTACTACGGCGAGAACCAGAAGTAATGCCGAAGAACTGGCCGAGCAGCTGGGCGTGACCTTGCGGGTGGTATCGATCGATAAGGCTGTGCGTCAGCATTTTCGTGACATCGGTCATAATCCAAGTAGCCATGATGTAACCTATGAAAACAGCCAGGCTCGTGAACGAACCCAGATCCTGATGGATGTCGCCAATCAGGTTGGGGGCTGGTCATCGGCACGGGTGATCTGTCAGAACTTGCCCTTGGTTGGTGTACCTATAACGGTGATCATATGTCGATGTACGCAGTGAATTCCGGTGTGCCTAAGACTCTGGTCCGCTATCTGGTTGACTGGTGCGCACGTGAGGAATTCAGTGGCCGCACCTCTGCCGTTCTCAATGACGTCTGCGCGACGCCGGTCTCTCCTGAACTGCTGCCTCCTGATGCTGATGGTAATATCGAGCAGTTGACTGAGGAAGTTGTCGGACCCTATGAACTGCATGATTTTTTCTGTATCAGGTCGTGCGTATGCATTATCCGCCCCTGAAGGTTCTGCTTTTGGCCGAACAGGCTTTTGCCGGTGATTATCCGCGTGAGGTCCTGGTCCGCTGGTTGAAGCAGTTCTACCGGCGCTTTTCAGTCAGCAATTCAAGCGCTCCTGTCTGCCGGATGGACCTAAGGTCGGTACGGTTGCTCTTTCACCCGCGGGACTGGCGTATGCCGAGTGACGCCTCTTCTGCCCTGTGGCTGGCCGAACTGGAGAGTCTTTAAGGTGACTGGAACGCTCTATGTGGTTGCCACCCCGATCGGCAACTTGGAAGATATGACGTACCGCTCTGTCCGGATTTTGCAGGATGTTGCACTGGTCGCGGCAGAGGATACCCGCCACAGTCGCAAGTTGTTGGATCATTACGGTATCAGGACGCCGATGATTTCTTACCATGAGCACAATGAAGAGGCCCGTGCAGAACAGTTGGTGGCTAAGCTTCTGGCAGGTGAATCCCTGGCTCTGATCAGCGATGCCGGGACCCCCTGTATTGCCGATCCCGGCTATCGTCTGGTGTCGCGCTGCCGCCAACAGGATATTGACGTTGTTGCCATCCCGGGTGCTTCAGCTGTGATAGCCGCTTTGTCGATAGCCGGACTGGCGACCGATGCTTTTCGATTTATCGGTTTTCTGCCGGCCAAGGCCCACGGCCGTGGTCAGGTCTTGCAGCAGTTGGTTGAGGAAAAGCAGACGACGGTCTGCTATGAAAGTCCACACCGCTTGATTGCCTGTCTGGAACAGGTTGTTGAGGTCTGTGGTTCCGACCGCCCTCTGGCCGTTGCCCGTGAATTGACCAAGCGTCATGAAGAACTGTTCTATGGAACGGCCGAAGAGGCCTTTGATCACTTTTCGGCTGCTTCTGTAAAAGGGGAAATCGTGCTTTTGTTTGGTCCCGCTCCTGAGAGGAAGAGGTCCGGAACCGTCAAGGAGGCTCTCGAGGAGCTGCGCAACACGACCGAATTGAGCTGGAAGCAGATCGTTAAGCAGGTGGCCAGGGAGTTTGGCTTGCCTGGCAGCGATGTCTACAAGGAATCTCTTGGTTTGCGTGACTGATTAACCTGCCGGGCTTGCCGACTCATGCAGGCCCTTCTGATTGGGGGGTAGATGAGAACCAGAAAGCTGCTGACCATTTTATTTTTGACCGGTCTCTTCTTTTCATCGTCCTGCTGTTTTGCACTCCAGGCGAATGAGCTCTTGCTGATCAGCAACTCTCAGGTGACAGATAGCCTTAAACTTGCCCGTTATTATCAGGTTCAGCGCAATGTTCCTGCGGATCAACTGCTGCAGGTATCGATGACAACTGCAGAGGATTGCAGCCGCAGTGAATATCAAAGTCGCCTGGTTGATCCTGTCCGCCGTTATCTGGACCGGCATCCGAACAAAAAAATCCGAGCTTTGGTCCTGTTTTACGGGATTCCACTACGAGTCAAGCCGCCCGAGTTGAATAAGCGACAGCGACGTCAGCTTGCTGATCTTTATACTGTGCAGAAGCGGTTCAAGGTTCAACTGGCCCGTGAGTCTTTGACGCAAGAACAGGTCCGGATCAGAAAAACAGCCCTGAAGGAGACCGCTGAGCAGATCGACCGGCTTAAGGGGAAGGGGAGTGGAGCCGCAGTTGATGCCGAGATTGCCCTGGTCAAGGTTGGAGACTATCCGTTACAGAACTGGCTTGCCAATCCCTTCTTTGTCGGGTTTGAAAATCGGCAGGATGATTCTCAGCTGAGGAGGGAGCAGGTCATGATGGTGTCCCGTCTCGATGGGCCCAATCCTGCTGTTGTAATTCGCATGATTGATGAGAGCTTGGAGGTTGAAAAATCGGGTCTTCGAGGCAAGGCCTACTTCGATGCTCGTTGGCCGCTGACACAGAAAAAAAATCTGAACAGCTATGCGCTCTATGATGCTTCGCTTCACAAAGCCGCCAGCCTGACTCAAAAATCGGCTCCCTTGATGTTCATATCGATCAGCGGGAACGCCTGCTGCAGAATGGCGAAGCACCGGATGCCGCTCTTTATTGTGGTTGGTACAGTCTGGGGGCGTACGTTGATGCCTTTGACTGGCGTCCTGGAGCTGTTGCCTATCATATCGCCAGCAGTGAATGTGCGACCCTTAAAAAGCCGAACAGTCAGGTCTGGTGCAAGGCCCTGCTCGAAGATGGTGTCGCGGCAACGCTTGGGCCTGTGGCTGAGCCTTACGTTCAGGGCTTCCCGCCGCCGGAGCTCTTCTTCTCCTTTCTTCTTGACGGTTATTATACGCTCGCTGAATCCTATATCCTCAGTCTTCCCTACCTGTCCTGGCAGATGATTCTTGTCGGGGATCCTCTCTACCGCCCTTTTCAGCACTGATTTTTCGACCAAGCTCGGATAAATCCGCATTCTCAGGCAAAATGAATTTTAAAAAACACTTTTACTGAGGGTAGAACATTTATTCAAAGTGAACTTCTGTCTTGACGATTCATAACAGATCGGGCAGTTTATGAGCTTCTTGACTTATCATGTGATATCAGTTTGTTGCTTGGATCGATTAGGTTTTTCAGAGTGTTAGCCAGATCTTCTTGAGTCGTGCTGTCCTGATTGCTTCAGCTAAACGCTATTTCAATAGGAGTCGAAATGCCCACCGTAAACAAGATTGGATCAAAGTTACGTCAACTTCGTGAAGCGAAAAATATGACTATTGAACAGCTGGCGGAGCTGGGACAATGTCATGTTGAGCAACTCCGCCAGATAGAAGAGGGAGCTTTGGTCTCCTCGTTGACCCCACTCCTGGAAATCTCCCGGGCCCTTGGTGTCCGTCTCGGGACGCTGATGGACGACGATCCCATCGAAGGGCCAGTCGTCTTCGATAGTGCACAGGCTCCAGCTGCCATCCGTTTCTCAGGTAAGGACCCTGAGGCTGTCTGCAGTAACCTTGATTTTACTCCATGGGAGCCGGTAAGCGTGACCGTCATATGGAACCGTTCATGATCGACGTCAAACCGCGAACCGGTGAGGCCCCACCTCTCTCCGCCCATGAAGGAGAAGAGTTTATTTACGTCCTGACCGGTACTGTCCGCATTACCTACGGTAAAAACATCTACGAGCTGGAAGCGGGACAGAGTATCTATTATGACTCAATCGTTCCTCATGATGTCAGCGCCAAAGGTGATGAAAGCGCGCGCATTCTTGCTGTGATTTACGCCCCCTGTTAGGAGACTCCGTCATGCCTTACACAGATAAGACTATCGGTGCTCTGTTTGAAGAGCAGGTCAAGCGTCTGCCCGATCACGACTTTATCGTTTATCCTGACCGTGATCTGCGTTGGACGTTCAGACAGTTCAACGAACGGGTCGATCAGTTGGCCAAGGGGTTGCTGGCCATCGGGATCGGTAAGGGGGATCATGTCGGCATCTGGGCGACCAATGTCCCGGACTGGACCACCTTTATGTTTGCCACTGCCAAAATCGGGGCGGTTTTGGTGACAATCAACACCCACTACCGCAGTTTTGAGCTGGAGTACCTGGTCAAACAGGCCGACTTGAAGCTCTGGCTGTGATCGGTTATTTCCGTGACCATGACTATCTTCAGACGCTCAACGAGCTGATCCCCGAGCTGAAATCCTGTCAGCGCGGTCAACTCAAAAGTGAAAAATTCCCAGAACTGCGCAATGTGATTTTCATCGGTCAGGAAAAGCACCGCGGGATGTTTAACACCCGCGAGCTGATGCTGCTGGGCGATCAGTATGACAACGCAGAGCTTGATGCTGTTCTGGGGTCTCTCAGTCCACACGAAGTCATCAATATGCAATACACCTCTGGAACCACCGGTTTTCCTAAAGGGGTCATGCTGAGTCACTACAACATTCTCAATAATGGTTACTATATCGGTGAGCGGCAGAAATTCACGCAAGCCGATCGTCTTTGTCTGCCCGTCCCGCTGTTCCACTGCTTCGGTTGCGTCTTGGGTGTCATGGCCGCGTTGACCCACGGAACAACTCTGGTTCCGCTGGAACTTTTTGACCCGCTACTGGTTCTGGCCGCCGTCCAGAAGGAAAAGTGTACGGCCGTCTATGGCGTACCGACCATGTTCATCGCCGAACTGGCGCACCCGATGTTCGAGATGTTTGATCTGGGTTCCTTGCGCACCGGTATTATGGCCGGATCTCCCTGTCCGGAAGAGACCATGCGTCAGGTCATGGATAAGATGAACTGCACCGATATGACCATCGCTTATGGCCTGACCGAGGCTTCGCCGGTTATCACCCAGACCAGAACCGACGATTCCGTTGCCCAGCGTACCGGTACCGTCGGGGCTGCGCTGCCGGAAATTGAGGTCAAGCTGGTCGATCCCGATAGTGGCAATGAGGTTGGCATCGGAGAGCCCGGCGAGCTGTGTTGCCGTGGTTACAACATTATGAAGGGCTACTATAAAATGCCGGAGCAGACAGCGGCAGCCATCGATAATGAGGGCTGGTTGCACTCAGGTGATCAGGCTGAAGTGGACGCTGATGGTTACTATAAAATTACCGGCCGGATCAAAGATATGATCATCCGTGGTGGTGAAATATATATCCGCGTGAAATCGAAGAATTCCTTTACACCATGGAGGGGTCCTCGATGTGCAGATCGTGGGTATCCCGGATGAAAAATATGGTGAAGTTGTGGGTGCTTTTATTGTCCGTAGGGATGGTGCCGATATTACCGAAGCCGATGTCGTCGATTTCACCAGAAGTCGGATTGCCCCGTACAAGAAGCCTAAGCATGTCTTTTTTGTCGATTCCTATCCCATGACAGCCAGCGGCAAAATTCAGAAATACAAACTGCGCGAGATGGCCTGTGTGCAACTCGGTATCACAGGAACTGTTTTCGCCAAGGAAGAGGAAGAGTAGCAGATGCAGGATCAGCCATCCGTAACAATTCACGAAGAACTGTGCAAAGCCTGCGGGCTTTGTATTATTCACTGTCCCAAGGATATTCTGGCTGCGTCAGATCGGATCAATGAGCTCGGTTATCCAACCACCGTCGTTGCTAAAGACGGCTGTATCGGTTGTGCCAATTGCTATCTGGTCTGTCCTGAGCCGGGTGCGATCACCGTCGTCCGTCCATAGTCATCAGACTGACGCCACAGAGACACCGCGGCACGAAAAGGTAAAATACCTGCTCCCGGGAGAAGGGTGCGAGTGTCGCTGTGGCGAATAATATTTTTAGAGGAGAGTTCGTTTTGAAAAAACTGGTCAAAGGAAACGAAGCGGTCGTGGTCGGCGCGCTCGTTGCCGGTTGTGATGCCTATTACGGCTATCCGATCACTCCGGCGAGTGAAATTGCCCATTCTGCAAGTGAGCACTTTCTGCCGCTCGGCAAGGTCTTTGTTCAGGCTGAGTGTGAAGTCGGCGCCATCAATATGGTCTATGGGGCAGCCTCATGCGGTCAGCGCGTCATGACCGCCAGCTCCGGTCCCGGTGTCAGTTTGAAGATGGAGGGGATCTCCTATCTGGCGGGTGCTCAACTGCCTTGCGTTATCGTTGACGTTCAGCGGGTTGGCCCCGGACTGGGCAATATCGGTCCCGAGCAGGGAGATTATTTCCAAGTCGTCAAGGGAGGCGGACATGGCGATTATCGTGCCATTGTTCTGGCCCCGGCTTCCGTTGAAGAAACCTATCGCATGACCATTGAGGCTTTTGATCTGGCTGATAAATGGCGCAGTCCGGTTTTTCTGCTGACCGATGCCACTCTGGGCCAGATGATGGAGCCGATTGATGTCCGTCAGGAACAGACCAACAGGACCGAGAAGCCCTGGGCGCTCGATGCCAGGCCAGAAAGTAATGACAACCTGGTGACTTCGATCTATCTCGATTTTGATGAGATGGAAGAGCATATCGAGAGGTTGCATGAAAAGTATCAAAAAATTACTGATGTTGAGGCCAGGGCCGAAGTTTACGGTGCCGATGTCCCTGATATTGTTCTGACCGGCTACGGCATTATCGGCCGGATGTTACGCAGTGTCGTCGATCAGCTTAACGAGCGCGGTATCGATGCTGTCCTGATTCGCCCTCAGACACTGTGGCCATTCCCGACTAAGACCTATCAGGCAGTGGTCAACCCCGATATCCCTGTGCTGTCGGTCGAATTGAGTTGTGGCCAGTTCGTCGAGGATGTGCGCTTGTCGCTCCCCGCCAACGACGTTAAACACTACGGCCGTGTCGGCGGTAATCTGCCCGAGTTGCAAGAGCTCGTTGATGTGGCCATAAAGCATCTGGAGGAGTCGAACAATGACTAGAGTTTACGAAAATCACCGGCCTTCTTCGACACCTTTGATCGTAAGCCGAGCATGAAGCAGACGACCCACTACTGTCCAGGGTGCGGTCACGGCACTCTGAACAAGATTATCGCCGATCAGATTGCAGAGCTCGGCCTTCAGGATCGGGCGATCTTTGTCGGGCCGGTCGGCTGTGGTGTGTTTATCTATTACTATTTTGAAAGCGCCTGTGTCTCTGCTGCCCACGGGCGTGCTTCTGCTGTTGCAACTGCAGTCAGCCGGGCTAATCCAGATAGCGTGACCATCTCCTATCAGGGGGACGGCGACCTTGCTGCCATCGGCACCAGTAACGCCATTCATGCCGCCAACCGTGGCGAAAACATGATTGTCTTTTTCGTCAATAACAATATCTATGGCATGACCGGTGGCCAGCTGGCGCCGACCACTCTGATTGATCAGACCTCGGTCACTTCTCCAACGGGCCGCAGTGTTCTGAATGATGGTTACCCGTTGAAGATGGCCGAAATGATGGCCGGTCTGGAAGCCCCGACTCTGGTGGCCCGGGTGGGCGTCAACAACCCCGCAATATCCGTCAGGCGGTTAAGGTCATCAAAAAAGGTCTTGAGATCCAGCGCGACAAGAAGGGCTACGCTTTCATCGAGGTTCTTTCTCAGTGCCCGACCAACTGGAAGAAAACCCCAAAGAGGCCTGTGACTGGATCGATGAAATAGTTTGTAAAGAGTATCCCCTTGGCGTTTTGAAGGACCTGACCGATGAGCGCGACTCGCAGGTGCGCGAGTGCAAGCGGGTCGAATTTGATGCCATAGCCGAGCAGCTGGGATTGGCCGGCAGTGGCGATGAAAGTAATCGCCAGATCGAAATGATCCATGACGAACTGCGTTTCAAGTTTGCCGGATTTGGTGGCCAGGGGATACTCTCCCTGGGGATGATGATGGCGCAGATGTCGATGGAGCGAAATATGGAAGTGACCTGGTTGCCTTCCTACGGTCCGGAAATGCGCGGTGGTGTGGCCAACTGCTCTGTTGTCGTCAGCAAGGGCCCGGTCGGCTCTCCGGCGGTCGATGTGCCGAATGTTCTGGTTGCTCTCAACCGTCCTTCTCTCGATAAGTTCGGCCCTCTGGTGGAGGGGGATGGCATGGTGATTTACAACAGTTCGCTGATCGATCAGGTGCCGGAGGGACTCAAAGCAAGGGTCTTTGCCCTGCCTGCCACCGACCTGGCTTCAGAGGCCGGCAGTGTCAAGGCTGCCAACGTTGTGGTGCTCGGCTTTGTGGCCCGTAAAACCGGTTTGTTTGACCTGGCCGAGTTGGAAACATTTCTGGCTGAAACATTTAAGAAACCGGCGCTGCTTGATATCAACCTGAAAGCTGTCAAGGCCGGATGGGACAGGGCGGAGTAGCTGGCCTGCCCGGCAGATTGGAACTCAAGACGAATGAAAGGAGCCCTGGACTGAAAAGGGCTCCTTTTTGCGTCAGCAGCTGAATCAGAACAAAACCGAAAAAGAATCGTGCTCATCATCGGGGTTCACCCAGCAAACGCGCACACTGTCGACCCGGGCTGCGTCCGGTCCCCGAGCGCACCAGTCAAGAACCGCTCTAACCACACTTTCTTCACCCTCAAACAATGCTTCAACCGTTCCATCCGGATTGTTCTTTACCCAACCTGTGACCCCATGGTGGTTGGCGGTCTGGCTGGTATAATGACGGAATGCAACACCCTGGACCCTGCCGCTGATCTTTACTGCTGCCGTGACCTTTGCCATGCTCAGATCGCCTCCTTGCCGATCATTTGCAGGAATTGCTCCTCATCCAGAACTTTGATGCCAAGCTCTTCGGCTTTAGCCAGTTTGCTTCCGGCCCCCGGTCCGGCAACAACGTAATCGGTTTTTTGCTGACGGAACCGCTGGCCCGGCCGCCTTCCGCTTCAACCAGAGCTTCTCCCTCTTTGCGATTGAAGCGCTCCAGTGCGCCGGTGAAAACAAAGGTCTGCCCTTTCAGCTTGTCGCCAGACTGGACTTCCGTCGTCTGTGGACAGACTCCGAGTATTTTTAACTGATCCAGAAGCTGTAGGTTGTTTGAGTCGTTAAAGAATGCTGTGACGCTTTCAGCAACCTGGGGTCCAATTTCGTGGATTTCCAGCAGTTCGTCATATCTGGCTTTCATCAACTGGCCGAGGCTGCCGAAGTGGCGGCTCAGAAGCTTGGCCAGATGCTGGCCAACGTGACGGATGCCGAGAGCAAAAATAAAATTTTCGAGCGGCCGCTGTTTGCTGGCGTCAATGGCATCAAGCAGGTTGGATGCGAGCTTTTCTCCCATGCGTTCAAACTGGAACAGATCTTCACGGGTCAGACGATAGAGATCGGACAGGCTGTTGACCAATTTCAGCCGCAGCAGCTGGTCAATCAGACGGTCTCCCAGGCCGTCAATATCCATTGCTGCTTTTGAACTGAAGTGTTTCAGTGCCTCTTTTAATTTGGCCGGACAGTTTGCCCCCTGGCAGCGAGGAACGACTTCACCCTCCTGACGTAATACCGGGGAGCCGCAGACCGGGCAGTTGACCGGTTCCTCAATCCTCTGCTCGCTGCCGTTACGCCGTTCTTTGACAACCTTGACGATGTCGGGGATGACATCACCTGCGCGTTCAACGACAACCGTGTCGCCGACCATGACCCCCAGTCGGGCAATTTCATCCCAGTTGTGCAAACTGGCACTCGACACGGTCACGCCGCTGACGTTGACCGGGCGGAGATTGGCGACGGGAGTTACCGCTCCGGTGCGGCCAACCTGCAGGCGAACCGATTCCACGACCGTGGTCTCTTGTCGCGCTGGAAATTTACTGGCAATGGCCCAGCGTGGAGTGCGGCTTTTTCTCCCAGTTCGAGGCGTAGCTCGGTTCTATCCACCTTAACCACCATCCCGTCGATCTCGTAAGGCAGGTGATCACGAAGTTCCATCAGTTTCCTGTAGTGGGCGATAACGGCATCGATGTCGTCGGCTCTGCAGGCGATGTCGAGGTTGACCCGCAAACCCCACCGACGCAGTTTTTTAAGCAAGTCCTGCTGGCTGGGGGGGAGCTTCCCTGATATCTGTCCAATGCCGTAGCAACTGATGGTTAAAGGGCGTTGTGCTGTTAATCTGGCGTCAAGCTGACGCAGGCTTCCGGCCGTCAAGTTGCGCGGGTTGGCGTAGGTTGTTCTCCCTCTTCACGGCGCTGCTGGTTGATTTTGCGAAAGGCTTCAAGTTCCATATAAATTTCACCGCGAACTTCCAGTTGGTCGGGAAAGTCCCCGCGCAGTTGTAGCGGGATCGACTGGATGGTTCTGACGTTCTGGGTGATGTCCTCCCGATTGTTCCATTACCGCGTGTCGCCCCTCTGATCAATTGGCCCCTCTCATAAGTCAGGCAACCGCGACACCATCCAGTTTGGTTCGCAGAAGTAGGTCAGATTTTCACTACGTGACAGAAAGCGCTTGACTCTCGCATCGAAGTCACGCAGATCCTCTTCATTGAAAGCGTTTTCAAGGGACAGCATTGGACTGGCATGGACTGCACTGGAAAAATGGCTCAGAGGGGTGCTGCCTACGCGTTGTGATGGCGACTCGGGGGTAATCAGTTCCGGATGTTTTTCTTCCAGACTGAGAAGCTGTTGCATCAACTCATTGTATTCAGCGTCCGAAATCTCCGGGCGATCCAGGCTATGGTAGAGATAATTATGGTGATTCAACTGACGACACAGCTCGTCGTGCAGTTCTTTGATCTGTTCCAGACTGTTTTTTGGCAGACATTTATGACCTCATCGTATGGTTTGGCATCTTGTACTATGCGCAACATCGCCATGCAATGCAAGAGCTTCGGTAGCTGTTCTGGCTCTCACGAATTTTCCTGTATTCGGCGCTGTTTCCAGTTGTCGTTTTTTATTTCCTGCGTTAATGTCAGGCATCTTTGTTGATGTGTCATGTGGAGAATGAATGTCTGACGAAAATCTATGGCGTATGCTGGCTTTGGTGCTGTTGCTGGTTATCTCCGGTTTTTTTTCCGGATCTGAAACGGCACTGTTGTCACTTGATAAATTACGTGTTCGTTTCCTGCAGCAAAACAGCATCCGGGAGCTGATAAATTAGCGGCTATGCTGGAAAATCCGGAACGCTTGTTAAGTGGAATTCTGGTCGGTAATAATCTGGTCAATATCGCGGCCTCGGTGATCGCGACGGGACTTTTTGTCAGTCTGTTCGGAGAGGGCGGGGAGTGGTTGACCATCGTTATCCTGACACCCATCCTGCTGATTTTTTCTGAAGTTTGCCCCAAGACTTACTCTGCCTATTATCCGGAAAAAGTGTCTTTTCTGGTTTTGAATCCGATCCGCTTTGTGGTTTGGCTTTTAAAACCGGTAATTTACATCGTTTCATTTGCGTCCCGCCTTTTGAACAGTTTTTTTCGCGGCAAGGAGGGGGCTGGTCTGTCGGTCTCGGAAGATGAGATCAAGGCTATGATCGACGTGGGCGAAGAGTCTGGCGTTGTTGCGGCAGAGCAGCGACGGATGTTGCACGGTATCTTCGATTTATCTCAAACACGTGTTCGGGATGTCATGATTCCGAGAACTGAAGTCGTCGGGATCGATATTTCGTCAAACTTTGATGAAGTTCTTGCTATTGTTCGAGACGCCCGGCATTCGCGTTTTCCTGTCTACAGTGAAAGCCTTGACAAAGTCGTAGGGGTCGTCCACTCAAAGAATATCCTCGACTATATCGGACGCACCGAAGGTTTCAACCTGCGCGATCTGTGCCGCGATCCATACTATGTTCCCGAATCGAAAAGAATTGCTGTGTTGTTGCAGAGTTTCCGGAAAAGATGGAGCACCTGGCCCTGGTTGTCGATGAATATGGCGGTGTTGAGGGGATCGTGACCCTGGAAGATGTCGTCGAAGAAATTGTGGGGGAGATCCATGATGAGCATGATATTGAAGAATATGATTTCCGCCAGCTCGGAGAGGGGCACTATTTGATTGACGCGGCGGTTCCTCTGCGCGATGTTAACCGGCGTTTTGGATTGAGTCTGCCGGAAGAGCACGTGACGACACTGGCGGGACATCTGCTGCAGATTCTTGGTCGCATTCCCTGCGAAGGAGAGGGGTGCGAAGAGGGTCCCATTCTTTTTAAAATCAGTCGCATGGATGAACGGCGGATTGAGGAAGTTGAAATGATTATTTCCAAAACTCCTGACGATGAAGGGCCGTAGTTAATTTTTAGCGGAATATCTTTTTTATGGCCGTGATCCATATTCAATATTGTCAGAGCCGTGTCGGGGAGTTGATTCTCGGAGCTTTTAACGGGCGCCTCTGCCTGCTTGATTTTCGTTATCGAAAGATGAGAGAGCGGGTCGATAAAAGGATTAAGCGGGGACTCAATGCTGATTATGTCGAACATGCTGACCCTGTTCTCGATTTGACCAGGCGACAACTTGATGAATACTTTATCGGTGACCGGAGGGCTTTTGATCTGCCTCTGTTAATGGTTGGAAGCGATTTTCAAAAACGGGTCTGGGGTGCTTTAATGCAGATCCCTACGGGGCAACGACCAGCTATCTGGAATTGTCCAGGAGCATCAATGCTGAAAAGCAATCCGTGCCGTTGCGGCAGCCAACGGTGCAAACTCTATGAGTATGGTTATCCCCTGTCACAGAGTTATCGGTCATGATGGTGAACTCATTGGCTATGGCGGTGGTTTGGCAGTCAAAAAGCGCTTGTTGCAGTTGGAGCAGGCTGCAGGACAGATGTCCCTGGATTTTAATGGGCAGTCGACTTTTCGATACGCAAAAGTCTCCGCACGGCGGTCTTGCCATTCAGATTCTTTTTGGACGAGCCGTTGACTTCAGCGGGGTTAACGCCAGTAAAAACCTGTAGAGCTCTCCTCGTACCATTAAGGAATTGCGGGTCAGGGGACGCTCTTCGTCGAATGGCTCCGTGTGGTGATATAAATCTCATAAATGGTCGAGGCTGCGCTCCTCTTTCTTTTTTGATTGAAAAAACTAGATAAGTTCAGCATGAACTGATATTGTTTCTGCGGTTTTATTCTCAGGGCGGGGTGCAATTCCCCACCGGCGGTAACTCGGCAACGAGAAGCCCGCGAGCGCTTTCATCAGAGGGATGGAAGGTCAGCAGATCTGGTGTGATTCCAGAGCCGACGGTGATAGTCCGGAAGAGAGAGAATAACAGCAGCCTGCCACGTTACATCATGACGCCTGCCCGATTTCCGCCCTGATTCATATTTTTATCTGTGTGTAGGAGTTTTCTATGAGTCAGAGTCCGTTTTCTCTTCCAGGGAGTTCTAGTGAGCGTGTTGAGCGTGCTTGTGCGCTTTGCGGAATGGTCAGGGTGTTCTGGTGACCGATGATGAGGATCGCGAGAACGAGGGCGATATCATTTTCGCTGCCGAATCGTTAACCGCTGAGCAGATGGCGTTGTTAATCCGCGAATGCAGCGGTATCGTCTGTCTTTGTCTGCCGCAGGAGCGAATTGATCAATTACAGCTGCCGATGATGGTCGAAAAAAACAACAGTCAGTATCAGACCGCTTTTACTGTCAGTATTGAGGCGGCTGAAGGTGTGACGACCGGGGTTTCGGCTGCTGACCGTGTTACGACAGTCAAGGCCGCTATTGCAGATGGTGCCGGACCGCAGAAACTGCATAGTCCTGGTCACGTTTTTCCTCTCCGGGCACGGCCAGGGGGGGTGCTTGAACGGCGCGGACATACGGAGGCGACTGTCGACCTGATGAAGCTGGCCGGCCTTAAACCGTACGGCGTGTTGTGTGAAGTGACGCTGGAAGATGGAACGATGGCGCGGATGGCTGACCTGGTCAGGTTTTCGCGTGCCCATGATCTACCATTGGTGACGATTGAAGATCTTGCTCAGTATCGTTTGGTTTCGGAACGTCAGGCAGTTTAGTACTGAAGTTTTCTAGGAATATAGCCGCAAACACAGGCCACCGGCTTGTTTTGCGGCCATGTCACATCGTTTAGCCCGCGCAGCCCTTCCTGTTTGCCCCTCCTGCTGCTCTTTATCGAGGTTAGTGCATAAAAGTAAGAAAAATCTATAAATATTAATTGGTTCTGATCTCTGTCCTGATCGCGCCTCTGTGTTGTTCTGCAAGTTCCTGTGATACCATCATTTTTTTGATCTTTTTCCTGACCGAAAGCCCCGCTTTGTCCTTGACACTCTTCCTCTTGGCCGCTATATTTTCACAATCAAGTGTTATTTAGTGTCAATGGGTGTCATATGAACTTTTCTGGTGAATACAACGTCAGCATCGATCTCAAGGGGAGAGTCAGTATTCCAGTCTCTTTCAGGGATGAATTGCGTCAGGATTACGCCAGCGAAAGCCTTGTCGTCACCCGCCACAAAAATGGTCTGGTTGCTTATCCGCCGAGTCGTTGGGAAGAAATTCGTGCCAATGTCTTTGCCATGGCACCAGGTCCTATGCGCGAAGCAAACCTGCGTAATCGGATTGCTCCTGCAAAAGACTGTGCATTCAATGCTCAGGGACGCATTCAGATTCCCCAGTCCTTGCGTGATCATGCCGGACTGGAAAAAGATGTCGTTGTTATTGGAATGTTTGAAAAAATTGAAATCTGGAGCCAGCAGGCCCACGCACAGATCTCAGAAGAGTCTGAATCCTTGCTCAATGAAGATGCGCAAGGTCAGGCGGATCTGGGCTTTTAGATGGCCGATGCTGTATTCAGCCATTTATCGGTTATGCCACAGGAGGTCCTGCATTGGTTGAAGCCTGAACCGGGTGGTGTCTATCTGGATGGCACCCTTGGTGGAGCCGGACATTCACGTTTGATTCTGGAAAGTGCGGCTGGCAGCCGGTTGATCGGCCTTGATCGTGATCCGGCCGCGTTGCAGGCCGCTGAAAAGGTTCTTCAGCCCTTTGAAGGTCGTTACAGTCTGCATCATGCCACCTTTGATCAGGCGCCTGAAATCCTGCAGCAGTTAGGCATTCCGGCTCTTGACGGAATGTTATTCGATCTGGGTGTTTCGTCTCATCAACTGGATACGCCAGAGCGTGGATTTTCATTTCGACAAGATGCTCCTCTTGATATGCGTATGAATCCGTTGGCTGGTGTGACGGCTGCTGATCTGGTCAACCAGACAGAAGAGAGCGAACTGGTCAAGATATTCTTCGAATATGGTGAAGAACGCTACAGTCGCAGAATTGCCAGAGCTATTGTCAAGCAGAGGGAACAGGCACCACTTACCAGAACAGGTGAGTTGGCCGAGTTGGTTCGGGGAGCTATCCCGGAGGGTTTCGGCCATCAAGGATTCATCCTGCCACACGGGTTTTTCAGGCACTGCGGATTGAGGTGAATGATGAACTGGGGCAGGTGAGTCGCGGTATTGAACGGGCAATTTCGTTGTTGAGGCCAGGTGGTCGGATCGTTGTTATCAGTTTCCACTCGCTTGAAGATCGAATTGTTAAACACCTGTTTCGCGATAAGGCCAGAGGCTGTATCTGTCCTCCTAAGCTACCTGTCTGCCAATGCGATCAGATGCCTGATGTCAAGGTTCTGACTCGCAAGGGGATCAAGGCCGAGGCCGGTGAAATTGAAAAAAATGCGCGTTCGCGCAGTGCTGTTTTAAGAGCGGCAGAGCGGTGCTGAAAAAGCAAGCTCGGAAAGGATAATTTATGTCAGAAGCAGTTACCCGTACGTCGGTCAGCATCAATGGGTTTTCTCTTCAGCGACCACGACTCACGCCAGTTGTCTTTGCTCTGGTTCTGGTGTCTCTTCTCTCGCTGCTGTTTGTCTGGTCGCGGATTCACGCGATCAACCTGGAGTACAATATCTCCAGCCTTGAGCGAAGCATCAGTACCCAGGAAAAACAGAATGAAGAACTGGCAATGGAAGCCGCATTTTTATCACGTGATCGGCGGATTGAGGATTTGGCCCGCCGCTACCTCGGGATGCGGGCGCCGGCAGCGGGTCAGACCATAAGGATTGATTGATAACAATGAGCGAATCAGGCGTGCAGATAAAAATCCGAATTTTCGGCATCCTCTTTGTTCTGGGGTTTATGCTGATCGTCGGTCGGGCAGTCCATCTTCAGGTGGTTCTGGCTCCTGCACTCCAAGAGCGCGCAGATCAACAACGTCAACAGGTGATTCAGCTGGCACCTCAGCGTGGAAGCATCTTTGATCGCAATGGCGATCCGCTTGCCGTCAGTTTGGTGGCCGATTCTCTCTATGCCGATCCCGCCAGGATTAAAGACCCCGCCGAGGTTGCCAAGCAAATATCTCCATTGTTGGAGCTCTCCCGGAACGAAATCAAGCGGCTGCTATCGAGTCGAAAGCGCTTTGTCTGGCTGCAGCGCAAAATGGATCCCAAGGTTGCGCAGGAAATACGAAAAAAAGAATTCCTGGATTGAGCTTTGTCACTGAACGCAAACGTTATTATCCACAGGGGAGTACAGCAGCGCATGTGGTCGGTTTCACCGGCCTCGATCCAAACGGCCTTGAAGGGGTTGAGCTTGAATATGACCAGCAGTTACAGGGGGAACCCGGGCGGCTGGTTTCTTTGCGTGATGCCCGCGGCCGCGGGTTGGCATCTGCCGAACAGTTGATTCAGGGGGAGTCCCGGGTGGGAACCTGCATCTGACGCTCGATCGCTCGTTGCAGTACGTTGCTGAGAAAGAGCTTGCCCGGGTCGTCAGCGAAACAAAGGCCGCCGGTGGAACCGTTGTCGTCATGGAGCCGTCCAGCGGACGGATTCTGGCTATGGCGAGTCAACCTGTTTACAACCCGAACATGGCCGGGACGTTTAAAGCAGCAAAGCGGCGTAATCGAGCCGTGACCGACATGTATGAGCCCGGTTCGACGTTCAAGCCGTTTTTATTGGCCGGGGTTCTGGAAGAGGGGCTGGTTACGCCCAAAACCAAGATTTATTGTGAGAATGGTCGTTACATTGTTGGCGGAAAAGAATCAGGGATACCAAAAACATAAAAATCTGACTGTCGAAGAAATGCTCAAAGTCAGTAGCAATATTGGTTTTGCCAAGCTCGGCAAGGCCTGGAGCGAGATAAGTTCTATCGCTATTTGCGTGCGTTTGGGTTTGGTGAGCGGACAGGTCTAGATCTGCCGGGGGAGGTCAGCGGGTTGCTGAGACCACCTTCGCGATGGTTTGAAATTGATCTGGCAGCCATTTCTTTTGGTCAGGGATTGAGTGTTACCTCAATACAGATGGCCAGCGCAATGAGTGCTATTGCCAATGGTGGTCTGTTGATGGAACCCTATCTGGTCGAAAAAATCACCGATAGCGAGGGGAATAAAATTCAGAAGCATGTTCCAGAAGCGAAGAGACGGGTTGTCTCTGAGGAAACAGCTCGTTTAGTCCGAAACATTATGGTGACTGTGACTGAGCCGGGCGGAACTGGTACGCGGGCCGCTCTGCCGGGGTATCGGGTCGCGGGCAAGACCGGTACGGCACAGAAGGTTGATCCAGTGACAGGTGGTTATTCCCCGATAAAAGGGTCTCGTCTTTTGTTGGTTTTGTTCCCGCCGATAATCCCGCTCTGGTGATTTCAGTCACTGTTGATGAGCCGCAGGGGAAAGCTTACGGCGGGCTCCTCGCTGCTCCTGTGTTCTCGCGGATCGCAGGACAGTCTCTTGCTCATCTGAATATACTGCCCAAGGGGTCGGTTGAAACGCTGACCGCCAAGAGCATTGATGAGGAGCCGCTGCCCGATCTTGCGCCGTTATTGCCTGATGTTGCATCAAATGATGGTCTGACGATGCCGAACTGTTATGGCATGAGCTATCGTCAGGTCCTGCAGCTGATGGAACGGCGCAAGCTGAATTTTAAACTGTCCGGGAGTGGACGGGTGGTTGAGCAAAATCCGGCTCCAGGAAAGGTTATACGTTATGGCAAGCAAGCCTGGATTCGTTTTGGAGCCTGAGGCCTTGACCGATAAGGGGAACACATGGAACTGAACAAGCTCTTGACTACAGCCGAGATTCTGAACGTTGTCGGTTCCTGCAATGTTGATATCTGCCGTCTTGATTATGATTCTCGAACTGTTTCGCAACAAAGCCTCTTTTTTGCCCTGCCCGGCGTTCAGGCAGATGGCTTTGATTATATTCCGCAGGCAATCCGCAATGGTGCGGTGGCCGTTATCTGTGCACGGGTACCTGAGAACTGTCCAGGGCATGTCTGTTTTGTTCAGGTTGCGAATGTGCGCTTGGCAATGGCCTTGATTGCCGCTGAGTTTTACGGGCAACCGACTGTCGGGGTTCCCGTTATTGGAGTCACGGGAACAAATGGTAAAACTTCGATAACCTACCTGCTTGAAGCCATTCTCAAGCAGGCAGGTTTCAGACCCGCTGTTTTTGGAACCGTTGAATATCGATTTGAAAGCAGATCTGTCAGTGCGTCCCACACGACGCCGGAATCTGTTGAATTGATGCGTTTAATGGCTGATTATCGGAAACAGGGTGCCGATGCCCTGATCCTCGAAGTGTCGTCGCACGCGCTGGAGCAGCATCGGGTCGATGGCATCGACTTTGATCTGACTGTTTTTACCAATCTGACTCAGGATCATCTCGACTATCACCTCACCCTCGACAGCTACTTCAACAGTAAAAAAGATTGTTCACTGAGCTGTTGGGAGATGGCGCGGCGGTCATTAACTGTGACGACCCCTATGGGAGGAGCCTGTTGCGTGAAAACGCCGACTGGACATCGTTCGGTTGGGACAGTCGGGCGGACATCCACCCCGATCAGGTTGATATCGGTCGTGATGGTATCAGAGGAACCTTTCTTTGTAGAGGGGAAAAACTGGCCATAGCAAGTGAAATGATCGGTCATTTCAATGTGAGCAACCTGATGGCAGCCATTGCCGCCGCGCACGAGCTGGGTCTTGATGCTATGCAGATCAGTCAAGGTATTGCTGCGGCGCAACAGGTTCCCGGCAGGGTGGAAAAATAGCCAATCAAAGAGATGTTCTGGCACTGGTTGATTATGCCCACACCGGCGATGCCCTGGAGCAGGTTCTCAAAACGTTGTCGCAGCTTGAATATCGCAGGCTTCTGGCTGTCGTGGGTTGCGGCGGTGACCGCGACCCGGGTAAACGACCGATAATGGCCTGTGCTGCGGCAAAATATGCTGATCTGGCGATTTATACTTCAGACAACCCGCGTACTGAAGATCCAGTCGCCATTCTTGAGCAACTTCGCCGGGGAGCGATTGACGCAGGCTATTCTGAAATTGATCGCGATGAGGCCATTGGTGGCCGTGGTGGCTTTGTAGTCATTGCCGATCGGCGCGAAGCGATTGAGTTTGCCGCAATGCTGGCACAGCAGGGCGATCTTTTACTGGTGGCGGGTAAAGGGCATGAAGACTACCAGATTCTGGGAACGGTAAAAGTTCATTTTGATGATCGTGAAGAATTACGACGGGTATTGGCAGGTGACGATGTTTGATCTTGAACATATTGCCCGTATAACGGGTGGAATACTCAGTGGTGCCGTCAACGGTTACAGCGTCGAGGGAATTTCAACAGACAGTCGCAATATCTCCGACTCAGACCTGTTTGTTCCTCTGCGGGCAAACAATTCGACGGCCACGATTATATCAGTCAGGCGGTCAAAAAAGGAGCAGCAGCCTGCCTTAGTGAGGAGGTCATTGCAGGTCTTCCTGTCCCTGTCATTCGCGTGACCGATACTTTGAAAGCTCTTGGGGATATCGCCGCCGCCTATCGGCAGCAACTGAATGGACCGTTGGTGGCCATTACCGGCTCAGCGGGTAAAACAACGACCAAAGAGATGCTGGCAGGAATCCTGGATCGCGTTGGCCCAGGGTTGAAAACAGCGGGTAATTTCAATAACCTGATCGGTCTGCCGTTGACCTTGATGCGGTTGAAAAAAGAGCACCAATGGGCAGTCCTGGAGATGGGAACGAGTGCATTGGGTGAAATAGAGCGATTGACTGAAATAGCCCAGCCGACCATCGGGGTTATCACCAATGTAGGGGCTGCTCATCTGGAAACCCTGCTCGGTCTTGATGGTGTTGCCAGGGCCAAGGGAGAATTGCTGGCAGGACTGCGTGGGGGCGTTGCCGTGGTCAACCTTGATGATCCCAGGGTTGCTGTGTTGCCGATCGCCAATGGTGTCAAACGCGTCACGTATGGCTTGTCAGAATCAGCCGATGTGACCGCCGATGCTATCAATGAAGAGGACAATAAGATCAGTTTTAACCTGATTGTCGGAGGGGAACGACATCCGGTTACGCTGTCGGTTCCAGGTCGTCACAATGTTTTAAATGCCCTGGCTGCAGCAGCGGTTGCGCTGGAACTTCATGTCGCTGTGGTTGATGTCGTGGCTGGATTGCAGGCCTTTGTCGCCGTCTCTGGGCGGATGAGCCTCTTCACCTTGGGCTGTGGCGGTTTACTGCTTGATGACAGCTACAATTCCAACCCGCTTTCGGCTATGGCTGCTCTTGATGCACTTAAAGTGCTGAAGGGGCGGGGACGGCGGCTGGCCGTCTTGGGCGATATGCTTGAACTTGGCTCCGGCTCCCGACTGATGCACAAAGAGCTGGGGGCCAAAGCGGCCGGTATTGCCGATGTTCTGATTGCTGTCGGTTCTTTTGCTGCGGACCTGAGGCAGGGAGCTGTTGCGGCGGGAATGTCGGCAGATCATATCATGGAATTCGCCACAGCCTCTGATGTCGTCGCCCACATGCCGGAATTTCAGCGGCCTGGCGACCGGATTCTGGTCAAGGGATCACGCGGAATCGGGCTTGAACTGGTTGCGGAAGCGCTGAAGTCAGACATTCGTAACTCCGACGCTCAGCAGGAGAGCTAACGTGCTGTATCATCTTTTATATCCGTTGCATGCCGAGTATTCAGTTCTGTATGTTTTTCGCTATATTACCTTCAGAACGATCTATGCGACCATTACAGCTCTGCTGATCTCCTTTATCCTCGGACCGTGGTTGATTGCCACTCTGCAGCGCATGCAGGTCGGCCAGTCGATCCGCAAGGATGGTCCTGAGTCACACTTCGTTAAAGAGGGCACCCCGACCATGGGGGGGGCACTTATCCTGTTAGCCATCATATTGCCGACTCTGCTCTGGGCCGATCTGTCCAATATCTACATTTGGATAACCCTGCTCGTCACCTCCGGCTACGGAGCGATCGGTTTTATCGATGATTATCTCAAGGTTATCCGCAAGAACAGCGATGGGATTTCGGCCCGGCAGAAAATGTTCTGGCAGATCCTGATTGCCACCGTTGCAGCTTTACTCCTCTATTTCAGCGGCAGATTCGAGACTCATTTGAGCTTACCTTTTTTTAAAGATATTAACCCCGATCTCGGAGTTTTCTATATCCCCTTTGCGGTGCTGGTCATGGTTGGTGCGAGTAATGCCGTTAATCTGACCGATGGGTTGGACGGATTGGCGATCGGACCGATGATTATCGCAGCGGCGACATTTTTGTTGCTTGCCTATCTCGCAGGGAACGCAAAGCTGTCGGGTTATCTGCAGATAACCGGTATTCAGGGAGCTGGTGAGCTGGCGATCCTGTGCGGGGCGATGGTTGGTGCCGGATTGGGCTTTCTGTGGTTTAACAGTTATCCTGCCCAGGTTTTCATGGGCGATGTCGGGAGTCTTTCTCTGGGCGGATCTCTTGGGACCATTGCAGTCATTACCAAGAATGAATTTGTCCTCGTGATTGTCGGGGGAATCTTCGTGATCGAAGCACTGTCAGTTATGGTTCAAGTCGTCTCGTTCCGTTACTGGGGGCGCCGTGTATTTCGCATGGCACCGATCCATCATCATTTTGAATTGAAAGGATGGCCGGAGCCAAAAATCATTGTAAGATTTTGGATTATCAGCATTATTCTGGCCCTTATTGCTTTATCGACACTGAAATTGCGATGAAAAAAAACTATAAAAACAAAAGGATAGTTGTTGTCGGCGCTGGTAAAAGCGGTCAGGGACTGGTGAAATATCTGGTCGAAAGGGGGGCTTCGGTCGCTTTGTCCGATCAACGCAAAGCAGAGCAGATCAAGGGCCTGGATTCCCTGGCAGGTTTGACCCTGCGCTATGATCTGGGTGGCCACAGTCTGGATATGTTTGAGCAGGCAGATCTTATTGCTGTCAGCCCCGGGGTTCCGCTGACTGCACCGCCGCTGAAACGGGCGGCGTCCTGCAATATCCCGATTTGGGGTGAGGTCGAGATCGCAGCTCGCGAGATCCCGGCACCGATTATCGGGGTTACAGGGACCAATGGTAAATCGACGACGACCACGTTGATCGGCAACATATTTTCCGCCTGGGGGAAGAAGACTTTTGTTGGCGGCAATCTCGGGCGGCCGTTGATAAATGCCTGCAGTCAGGATCTGGATATGGTGGTGGTTGAACTGTCATCGTTTCAGCTTGAGACGATCAAACTCTTTAAGCCGCAGATCGGCCTTCTGCTTAATTTGAGCGCTGATCATCTGGATCGCTACTCCGATCAGGAGAGTTACTATCTGGCTAAAATGCAGCTTTTTACCAACATGGATGAAAATAATTTTGCTGTCCTTAACGCCGATGATTCTACGGTTTGTCGCCTGGCGGATAAGATCCGGGCGACAAAAGTCTGGTTTTCTGCTCAGGGGCGACTGATTGATGGCATGAGCCGGCTCGGGAATCGACTGGTGTGGAATTGGCGGGGAGCAGACCAGACTTTCGACCTCTCCGAATTGAAGCTGTCCGGCGATCACAATATTGAAAATGCCATGGCAGCAATGATTCCGGCGCTACTGAGTGGTTGCCCTGCCGATCTGGCATGGCAGGCGGTCTGTTCGTTTACCGGGCTTGCTCATCGAATGCAGCTGGTTCGTCGAGTAAACGGTGTTGATTGGTACAACGACTCCAAGGGGACCAATGTCGGCAGCGTCGTCAAGAGCCTGTCCGGTTTGGGAGATGGAGTTGTCCTGATAGCCGGAGGGGTTGACAAGGGAGGCGATTATGCCCCCTTGCGGTCCTTATTGGAACAAAAAGTGAGTCACCTTGTTCTGATCGGTGAGGCGTCGCAGCGGATGGCGTCAGAGCTGGCAGGTGCCTGTCGTATCTGTTTTGCCTCAAGTCTCGATGACGCTGTGAACAAAGCGGCTCAACTGGTCACTCAAGAGGGTTCTGTCCTGTTGTCTCCGGCTTGTTCAAGTTTTGATATGTTTTCAGGCTTTGAAGAGCGGGGAGAGCGGTTTGAAGCTCTTGTCAATCGACTTCCGGAAGGGCAGGCCGCAGAATGAACTTAAGACGCAATGTCGATACAACGTTGTTGCTGGTTGCTGTTGCGCTGACCTGTATCGGTGTCGTCATGGTTTACTCGTCGTCGGCAATTATGGCTGCCGACAAGTTTAATGACGGATTCTATTTTCTGAAGCGGCAGCTGGCCTTTACCCTGATCGGCTTCATGATGATGGCAGCTGCTGCATATTTCAGGTATGAAAACTGGCGTCACATAGCTGTCATCGGTTTGCTGCTGAGTATTATCCTGCTGGGCTTTGTCTTTGTCCCCGGTTTGGGTGTTCGCGTAGGTGGGGCTTTGCGCTGGTTGCGTCTGCCGGGGCTGACTTTGCAGCCTGCAGAACTGGTCAAATTGGGATTGGTGCTCTATCTGGCTCATTCTCTGACCCGCAAGAAAGAAAAAGTCCGCTCTTTTACCAAAGGATATCTGCCCTACATGATCGTGCTTGGCGGAATCGTAGGGATACTGTTGATGCAGCCCGATCTGGGGAGTGCAATGATCATAGCCGGTGTCGCTTTGTCGATGCTGATCGTGGCGGGGGTACGCTGGGTCTATTTGCTGTCGACCATACTGGTGTCGTTACCGATCCTGTATGTATTGGTTATGCAGGTCGACTATCGGCGTAGACGGATTATGGCCTTTCTCGATCCATGGGATGACCCGTTTGATACCGGGTTTCAGATCATTCAGAGCCTGGTCGCTTTTGGCAAAGGGGGAGTCTTGGGGCAGGGGCTGGGAATCGGTGGCCAGAAACTGTTTTATCTGCCCGAAGCTCACACCGATTTTATCTTTTCGGTTATTGGAGAAGAATTAGGCTTAGTTGGTGTTGTTGTCGTTGCGGCTCTTTTTCTGATGGTTGTTCTGCGCGGGATCCGCATTGCCTTGCAATGCCAGGACCCTTTTGGACGTAATCTCGCTTTTGGGCTGAGTATGCTGCTCGGTCTGGAAGCCTTTGTCAACCTTGCGGTCTGTATGGGATTGCTGCCGACCAAAGGTCTGGCACTGCCATTTATCTCTTATGGAGGAACCAGCCTTGTCGCCTGTTTAATTGCAGTTGGAATTCTCCTGAATATTTCCAATGCCGTGGAGGCGCAGAAATGAGGCTGCTACTTGCTGGTGGAGGCACCGGGGGACATCTGTTCCCTGCTGTGGCTCTAGCCCAGCAGATGCTCAAGCAAGATGCCGGTGGCAAGGTTCTTTTTGTCGGCACCGAGCGGGGACTGGAACAGCGGATGTTGCCGAAGTTGGGTTTGCCGCTGGCAACGGTCGATATGGTCGGCATTGTCGGGCGTGGCTGGAAGGGTCGCATGCAGCTGGTGCCGCGGTTAAGCAAAAGTTTGTTGCAGGCGCACAGAATTATCAGAAAATTTAAACCAGATATGGTCGTCGGTGTCGGCGGGTACGCATCGGTACCTGTGCTTCTGGCCGCCAAACTGTCAGGGGTTCCGTATATGATCCACGAGCAGAACGCGATTCCGGGATTGAGCAATAAGCTGTTGAGCCGTTGGGCCAGGATGGTCTGCCTCTCTTTCGCCGAGAGCCGAACTGCCTTCCGGACCGACCGGATCATCGTAACAGGCAATCCGCTGAGGGCAGGTTTTGAGGGGATTTCTCCTGTCGTTAATGAGCAGGGGAAGTTGTTGATATTCGGCGGCAGCCGTGGGGCAAGGGCTATTAACAGCGTTGTCGTCGAGATGTTGCCGCTTTTGAAGCAATGGGATAGCGTGCCGACAATAATTCACCAGACAGGCGATGAAGATTTTCATGCTGTCCAGCAGGCGTATCGTGATGCCGGTTATGAACATGCTGAAGTTGTTCCTTTTATCGATGACATGACATCGGCTTACGCTGAGGCTGCGCTGGTGATCTGCAGGGCCGGTGCAACAACGCTGGCGGAGTTGACGGTGTGCGGAAGGGCGGCGATTTTAATTCCGTTTCCGTTCGCTGCAGCAGACCATCAGACCGCGAATGCGAAAATGCTGGCCGATGCCGGGGCTGCGATAATGCTCGCTCAAGAAAGCGTAAGTGCCACACAGCTGAGCTTGACCGTCAAGGAATTACTGACCGATCGCAGGCGCCTGCAGCAAATGGGCGCAAACGGGCGCAGATTGGGACTGCCCGATGCTGCTGAGCGCATTCTCGAAGAATGCCGAAAAATCATAAAAACACAGAATCCGGAGGTTGATTGATGTACGGACGGATTAAAAAAATACACTTTATCGGGATCGGTGGAATCGGCATGAGCGGGATAGCCGAGTTACTGCTGAACCAGGGCTACAAGGTTTCCGGTTCTGATCTGCGTGAGAGCGATACGACCCGACGTCTGGCGGACCTTGGCGGCGAAATCAGCATAGGCCACAGCGCCGAAAACATAACAGAGGTCGATGTCGTTGTTACGTCAACAGCAGTCAAGGCAGGCAACCCGGAAGTGGTCGAAGCGAATCGTCAGCACGTTGCCGTTATTCCCAGGGCGGAAATGCTGGCTGAATTGATGCGCATGAAATATGGGATCGCCATTGCCGGAACGCACGGAAAGACGACAACGACCAGTATGATGTCAGTGGTTCTGCACCACGCAGGAATCGATCCGACCGCAGTTATTGGGGGCAAGCTGGATGCTTTCGGTTCCAATGCCAAGCTGGGCCGGGGAAAGTTTCTGGTCGCCGAAGCGGACGAGTCAGACGGGTCTTTCATGCACCTGTCTCCAACCATTGCCGTTGTGACAAATATTGATGAAGATCATCTCGATTTTTATTCCGGATTGGATGAAATAAAGCAGATCTTTATCGACTTTATCAATAAGGTCCCCTTTTACGGCCGTGCGATCCTCTGCCTTGACGACAGGAATGTTCAGGACATTCTGCCAGAAGTGAAAAAACGCTTTACGACCTATGGTTTCAGCAGTCAGGCTGATTTTTATGCCGATGATATTCAGCAGCGTCAAGGTCGAACCAGCTTTCGGGCTTACTACCGCGGCAAGGAACTGGGACGCATTTCATTCCGATTGCCCGGCCGTCACAATGTTCTCAATGCCCTGTCGGTTGTTGCTGTCGCTCATGAACTGGAGATACCCTTTCAGACGATCATCGGCGGTTTCCGCAACTTTGGAGGTTTACAGCGTCGCTTCAGGTTCGCGACGAAGTTGACGGAGTTATGCTGATTGACGATTACGGTCACCATCCGGTTGAAATCCAGGCCACACTCAGTGCTGCCAAGAGCGGGTGGAATAAGCGGGTCATTGCGGTATTTCAGCCTCATCGCTACAGCCGAACGGCGGCCCTGTTCGAAGATTTCAAGAAAGCTTTTTATCAGGCTGATTCACTGGTTGTCACAGACGTCTATGCGGCCGGGGAAGACGCTATCGAAGGTGCAACCGGCGACGCCTTGGCTCAGGGGTGCTGGAACATGGACATAAGTCTGTTGTCTACCAGGGGCTCTTGACGCTGCCGCAGAGTATGTTGCCGAAATAGCTGAGCCGGGCGATATGGTGGTCACTCTCGGGCGGGAATGTGAATCAGGTTTGCGAATGGTGGCAGAACGGTTACGGCAGAAGGTGGCTGACAGATGAGTTGTTTCGGCCGGGAAGAGTTAAAGACAAAGAAAATCGGCGTCTGATGGGGACTGTCGGCTGAGCGCGATGTTTCGTTAACCGGACAGGCTGCTCTTGATGCACTGATTCGGCTCGGTTATGACGCGGTCGCGATAGATGCGGACCACGATCTGGTTCAACGCTTAAGGGACAGCCGGATTGAGGTGGCGTTTATCTGTCTGCATGGGCGTTTTGGCGAGGATGGACGGGTTCAGGGGTTGCTTGAAATGCTGCAGATTCCGTATACCGGAAGTGGGGTGATGACATCAAGCATCGCCATCGACAAGCTCATGACCAAACAGTTATTCCTTTTTCATGATATGCCGACTCCAGAATACGATGCGATTCGTCCCGGAGATTTAAAGGATGAATTATTGCAGCGCTGTCGTCGACATTTGCCATTGGTCGTTAAGCCTTCCCGTGAAGGATCGACGATCGGTATCACAATTGCCAGAGATGAAGCGACATTAGAGCAAGGCATTGACCATGCGGCAAAGCTCGACGGTACTGTTCTGGTTGAAAGTTTCATCGATGGAGATGAGCTGACCGTATCTGTTTTGAACGGAGAGGCCCTGCCGATCATTCAGATTGTCCCTAAGAGCGGTTTTTATGACTATCAGGCCAAGTATCTGTCCGGCGATACCGAGTATCTGCTTCCTGCGCCTGTGGACCCCGGCATCTATCTTCAGGTGCAGCAGACTGCGGTCAAGGCCTACCGGATGCTTGGCTGCAGAGGGGCTGCACGGGTTGATTTTATGTATCGCAAGGGCGAGTTTTTCTGCATCGAAGTGAATACGATTCCCGGGATGACGCAGACTAGTCTGCTGCCGAAGGCTGCTGCCGAAGCCGGCATAGATTTTAACACTCTGGTCGAGGCCATGTTGCTGGACGCTGATCTGGACAAATAGGAACAGAATAAAATGCGTGACCTGAAAAAGACCAATCAGAAAACCAAAAAGGTGCGGCGCAACCGGCGCAAGCAGGAAAGAAGTCCGTTGATCTGCGCAGCTTCTTCGGCGTTTTCTGCGAGTCAGTGTCGCTGTTTTCAGTACCACGATGATCATTATCGGTGGATTTTTTGTCGTGCAGTTATTGATGGCTTCTGATCTGTTCAAGATTGATCAGATCAGTGTTCAGGGAAATAGTCGATTGGATCCCGACAGCATTGTTGCTCTTTCCGATATCCAGGAGGGGGTTAACACTTTCAGTCTTGATCTGGGGTTGATCGGGCGCAAGATCGAAGAGAATCCGTGGATTGAAAAGCCAGAGTTGAACGGATTTTCCCACGGCAGGTGACGATTGAGGTTTTGGAGCGCAAGCCGGTAGCGATTGTTAATCTGGGTTATCTTTACTATCTGGATGAGCAGGGAGAGGTCTTCAAGGTTCTCGATGCCAGCGACAGGCTTGATTTTCCCATGATCACCGGATTTGATTATGACAAGGCGAGAGAACACAATGAAGTATATGTTCAGAAATTCAAACAGATTGTCGCTCTGCTCGCTGATTTGAAGAAGCGCAGCCGGTTCAATCTTGATCAGGTCTCTGAAATCCATCAGAACAGCGACGGCAGTCTGGCGCTGTTTACCCTGAAGGGGAGCGTTGAGATTAAATTGGGCAATGGAAATTTTGAAAGTAAGCTGAATCGGCTGGAACGCATTTATGTGCAGTTACAGCCGAAATTGAACATACTCGATTACATCGATTTAAATGTGTACGAAAAAGTTATTGTTAGAATTGAACGGCCGAAAAAACGGCCAAAAGCTGATACCAAGGGGGTGTCATGAGCAAAAGAACAGATGATCTTATCGTTGGTCTCGATATCGGAACCACAAAATCTGCTGCATTGTCGGCAATATGACTGAAGAGGGTCTCGAGATTGTCGGAATCGGAACCAGTCCATCGAAAGGAATGCGCAAAGGTGTTGTGATCAACATTGAAAGCACGGTTTCTGCAATTCAAAAAGCGATTCGCGAAGCAGAACTCATGGCCGGTTGCGAGATTAAATCGGTTTTTGCTGGAATTGCCGGCGGTCATATCAAGGGGCTTAACTCGCAAGGAGTGATTGCGATCAAGAACCGCGAAGTCACGAATGAGGATCTGCAACGGGTTATCGATGCAGCCAAGGCGATTGCCATCCCCATGGATCGTGAAGTTCTCCATATCCTGCCGCAGGAATTCATTATTGACGACCAGGATGGTATCCGTGAACCGCTGGGGATGAGTGGTGTGCGTCTGGAAGCCAAGGTCCACATTGTAACGGGTGCTGTTGCCAGTGCGCAAAATATTGTTAAAAGCTGCAACCGTGCTGGCGTCGATGTCGACGATATCGTTCTTGAGCAGTTGGCGAGCAGCGAAGCTGTTCTTTCTCCGGACGAGAAAGAGCTGGGCGTTGCTCTGGTCGATATCGGTGGTGGGACAGCTGACATTGCTATCTTTTCTGAAGGCGCGATCAAGCATACGTCGGTCTTGTCGATTGGCGGTGATCATCTGACCAGCGATATTGCCGTCGGCTTGAGAACTCCGACTGCAGAAGCGGAAAAAATCAAGCAGGCTTATGGCTGCTGCCTGACGTCGATGGTCGGGAAGGATGAAACTATCGAGGTTCCTTCTGTGGGCGGACGCGAGCCGAGAATTCTCTCGCGCCAGTTATTGGCTGAGATACTTGAACCACGGGTTGAGGAAATCTTTTCACTGGTCAATCGCGAGATCATCAGGAGCGGCTATGAAGAGCTGATCGCTTCGGGAGTGGTTTTAACGGGTGGAAGTGCAATCCTGCCCGGCATGCCGGAACTGGCAGAACAGGTTTTTAACCTGCCGGTCAGACGTGGCAACCCACTTAATATCGGTGGCCTGACTGATGTCGTGAATTCGCCTATTTATGCGACCGGTGTAGGGCTGGTGAAGTACGGCAGCATGAATACTCAGAAGCAGAATTTTAAAATTGGCGAAAAGAATATTTTTGAGCAGGTAACCAAGCGGATGAAAGATTGGTTTGGTGAGTTTTTTGATCAATAATTATTATATAATTACTTGTCTAATTAGCTAAATTTTGGTAAGTTTACGTTACTTAAATAAAACTAGTTTTTAGACTCGCGGAGAATCTAAAAACGTAACTTCAAGGGAGGGCATTATGCCTAATCAAGAGGGAGTCATGTTTCAGTTTGAAGAAAATCTGGATCAGGCGGCACGCATCAAGGTTATCGGCGTCGGTGGCGGTGGCGGAAATGCTGTCAATACAATGATTCGCAGCGAGGTTGATGGGGTTGAGTTTCTGACCGCAAATACCGATGCGCAAGCGCTGAAGCGCAGCGATGCTTCAATGAAGATCCAGCTTGGTGGTCACCTGACCAAAGGGCTTGGTGCCGGTGCGAATCCCGAAATTGGAAAGCAGGCGGCGAAAGAGGATCATCAGCGCTTGGTTGAGCTGTTTGCCGGAGCCGATATGGTTTTTGTCGCTGCTGGCATGGGAGGCGGAACCGGAACCGGTGCTGCTCCTGTTATTGCTGAGGCGGCGAAGGAAGCCGGAGCTTTAACCGTTGGTGTTGTGACCAAACCGTTTACCCGTGAGGGGCGGCAACGGATGAAGCGCGCTGATGAAGGTATCGCAGCACTGCGGGAAGTCGTGGATTCATTAATTGTTGTTCCTAATGATCGGTTGCTGGGACTGGCTGGTAAGAATATGAGTATTCTTGACGCTTTTAAGCCCGCTGATGATGTTCTGCGCCAAGCGGTCCAGGGAATCTCCGATCTCATTACGACAGAGGGACTGATCAATGTCGACTTTGCCGACGTGCGGACTGTAATGAGTAATCGTGGCATGGCCATGATGGGCATCGGCATAGCTGAAGGTGAGCGCCGTGCTGCAGAAGCCGCGCACAATGCGATCAGTAGTCCACTTCTGGAAGAAGTCGATATCTCCGGTGCTATGGGTGTGCTGGTAAATATTTCGGGTTCATCCAGCATGACGATGGAAGAATTTGAGGAAGCTTCAACCATAATCCACGAGAAGGTTCACGAAGATTCCAACATCATCGTCGGTTTGGTCATCGATGAGAATCTCGGCGACCAAATTAAAATTACCGCAATTGCAACCGGCTTTGGTGAAAACTACGAAGTTCAGAAGCCTGAAGTTAAGGACATCGTTGAGCAGCGTTCACAGATGATTTCTCAGGCGAGTGCCAAAGTGGATCTGGATATTCCGACACATATCCGTAATCAGCAATCTGAGTCTGCATATGGTCGCAGGACACGTGATCTGCCAAACCAGACACGTGATCTCTTCGTTGATGACGAGCAGTTTGATATCCCGACTTTTCTGCGCCGCAGGGTCGATTGATGGTTGGCCCGCGTAGATTGCGGGCTGTTAAATGAAGTTGAGTTTGTGATGAAGGCCGGTTCTCCGCCCGGCAGATGTACAGCTATCTGTATATTGTGATGAATTCCCGACGACTCCCTCGTCACTGGGGCCACTGTGTGGCCCCTTTCTTTTGCTGTTAAGCCTCCCATCCTTGTGGTTCAATGAGTCATGATCAAGCAATTACTGAATAAATATCGTCACCGTAGAGCCGTGGAGCATGGTGCAACCATCCACCCTTGGGATCAGGGCCGCTTCCGTGTTGCTCTGGTTTACCCCAATAACTATTCCAATGGGATGAGTAATCTTGGGTTTCAAACCGTTTACCAGATGATAAATCAGCGGGAGGATTGTTTATGTGAACGGTTTTCCTGCCGGACAATGAAGATCTTGACGGATGCCGTAAAGATGGTGGATTGTTGCTGTCTTTGGAATCTGAGCGTACAATCACAGACTTTGATCTCATTGCCCTGTCGATTTCGTTTGAAAATGATTATCTCAATCTGCCTGTATTTTTTGAACTGGCGGGGGTCCCGCTGTTTAGTCGTGAACGTCAGGATGCTTATCCCCCCGTGCTGTTCGGCGGGGTCTGTGCATTTTTGAACCCGGAGCCGCTGGCCGATGTCGTTGATCTTGTTGCTGTTGGCGAAGCGGAAGAGCTCCTGCCGGGGCTTTTAGATCAGCTGGCAGGTTCTGTCGGCAGCAGGGAGGAGTTGCTCCATTCACTGTTGCATTTGCCGGGCATTTACCTGCCTCGTTTTTATCAACCTCAATTTAGTGGGGCGGGAGAATTTTCCGGCTTTGAGATCTCAGGTGGTGCTCCGGAATCTGTGAAACGGCAGTATGTCTCAGAACTTGACCGGACTGAGAGCCGAAACTTCATTAAGACACCGGAGTCGGATTTCGGCTCGATGGCTCTGACCGAGGTGTCGCGTGGCTGTTCGCGTGGTTGTCGCTTTTGTGCCGCTGGCTATATTTACCTGCCTCCGAGAGAGCATAGTATCGCCAACCTGAAAAAACAGATTGATATCGGTCTCGATGGGGTCGACAGGGTCGGACTGGTGGCCTCTGCAGTCGCTGACTACTCAGAGATTGACCGGTTGCAGAAACATGTGCTCAATGCAGGAGCTAAAATATCGATATCGAGTTTGCGGCTGGACGCTCTGACTGCCGGTGAGGTGGACAATCTGAGAAAAGCGGATCATCGTACGGTTGCCATTGCTCCTGAAGCAGGAAGCCAGAAAATGCGCGACTTTATCAATAAGGGTATCAACGAAGAACAGATTCTCAATGCCGTTCAATTGCTTGCCGATGGTGATATCCTCAATCTCAAGCTCTACTACATCGTAGGCCTGCCGTCTGAAAATCAGGCGGATGTTGAGGCGATACTGGATTTGTCGAAGAAAATAGGCGATATCTGGCGTCAGGCCGGACGCCGAAGAGGGGCGTTGGGGGGGCTGACTTTAAGTGTCAATCCCTTCGTTCCGAAGCCCTTCACGCCACTGCAATGGGAGGGGATGGAGAACGAAAAAGTCTGAAAAAAAATACCGCTTTCTGCAGTCAAATGTTGCGCGTATGGCCAATATGCGGATTAACTGTGAATCGATACGCCATGCACGGATGCAGGCTTTTCTGTCTCGTGGTGACCGCAGGGTAGGCCTGATGCTGCCTGAACTGGCTGAAGGGAAAATCTCAAACAGGTCTGCCGTAGTCATGGTTTGAATGCTGATGTGTTTATCACTTCCAGTTATCCCGAGCAGACTTCTTTTGTGTGGGATATTATCGATCAAGGGATCGATAAGCGTTACCTGTGGCGGGAAAATCAGCGCGCCTGGCAGGGGCAGTTGACAACACCCTGTACGCCTGGATGTCAGCGTTGCGGAGTTTGTATTGAATAGCATATACTGCTTAAGAACGCTGAATTGTCATGGTGTTTATGAGGAGGTCATTAATGGCATGTAAAAAGAGTAAATCGGATCTCAATCTATCGTCTGCCGCCAGTACTCTGGCCGAGGAGTTGGGAATCGATATCCGTTCTTTTGGCGGAGGCGGTCATGACGATCAGGTCCTGACTTCTGGTTCAGGGGGAGCGGAGCACGCACCGAATGGCGAAGCTTCCTGCAGTGGGTACCGCAAAAAGGTTTCCATCGGTTCGGATGATATGACACCGAAAATTAAAATTCGTCATCTTGTTGCGCGTAAAATGGAAGAGGCCTGGAAAACCATTCCTCATTTTTATGTCACTATTGCTGTAAATATGACCGATGTTGTGGGGATGCGTCATGAGCATGGCGCATCCATTAACGATTTTGTTGTCGCTGCTTCAGCCCGTTCTTTGGTACAGCATCCGTGGGTGAATGCAACATGGAACGGTGAGCAGGCGATTGAACTCGAGCCGGTTAACATTGCCATGGCGGCAGCAACAGACCGGGGACTGTACTATCCTGTTTTGCATAATTGTCATCAGCTTGGTCTCAATCAGATCAGTGTTCAAACCAGAGCTCTGGCTGAAAAGCGTCAGTCAATGGACAGTTGAGTGAAGAGGAAACGGCGGGCGCTACTTTTACTGTGACCAATATGGGCATGCTCGGGGTCGAGTCGTTTGGAGCCATCATTACGCCTCCCCAGGCTGCGGTTCTGTCTGTCGGTTCCGTCAAGGGTGAAGTCATTGTTGATGACCAAGGTGAGCCAGGCGTGGCTTTGATGATGCGCATGACTCTTTCTGCCGATCATCGTGTGCTCGATGGCGCCGATGCCGCGGAGTTTTTAGATACGGTCCGTTGTTATCTGGAGGCTCCAGCGATCCTGACCGGGGATTAGGTCGCCTGTCAGGGCGAAATGCCACGTTTTTGCATTTCCAGTTTAACCTGATTGCGTCGGTTGCGAAGGTTTGTGGCCGGACCGTTATGGTTGAATGTTGAGGTTGAGACGCCTACGCCGGCACTTGTTCCAGTGTGGTTTCCGTAGCGACCGAGGCCTAAGCCGAGATTGATGCGAGGATGACTGCTGCGCCGCTCAACCAACTCTATTTGATCTTCCAGATCGTAATAATAGAGACTGAGTTGGTCATTGGTCAACGAGGTGAAGTCTGTTGCCAGGAGTTGTTCTGTCCGGGCACTATGGTCTGCGCAAGCGATTACAAGCGTCAGTGAAAAAAGAATGAGAAGGGCTCGGCATGCTGACGGCAGCGTTTTTAGAGGATTGTCTTGTCCAAGGTTTCGCATGGGTGCATCTCCTTTGTCATTGATGATCCACTGTTGAAAAGTATAGCAGAATGACCTTCGGAGCGGGGGGGAGGAAAGTCGGTTGAAGAAGAAGGCGGGCCTGATAGCCCGCCTTTTGTATTGCTATTGTTTAATTGAGATCAGTACCCCTTTAAGTGATCGATATATTCCGGTAGCCATAGAGAAATCTGTGGAATGTAGGTGATCAGGACAAGGAAGACCAGCAGAACCAATAACCAGGGCAGTGCCGCTTTGAGGACCCAGGTGATATTGTGGCCGGTGATTCCGGCTGTGACGAACAGGTTGAGCCCAACCGGTGGCGTAATCATGCCAATTTCCATATTGACAACCATGATAACGCCCAGATGAATCGGATCGATTCCGAGCTGCACCGCTATGGGAAACAGGATTGGAGCCATAATCAGGAGAATGGCCGACGGTTCCATGAAATTTCCTGCCATTAACAGAAGGATGTTGACCACAATAAGGAAGCCCCACGCTGGCAGGCCCCAACCGACGATGATTTCAGCAAGGTGGTGAGGAATTCGCTCAGTGGTTAATACATGGGCAAACAACATGGCATTGCCGATAATGAAAAGCAGCATTATCGATACTTTGGAGGCATCGCGAAATACCTTATGGGTGTCGGCATGAAAAATAGATTTTGGAATGGCTGTAAGAGTCAGAATCAGATTGCGGGTAATGATTTTAACGATCGAATCGTTTGTGCCTTCTTTCCATGGGACCCCTTTGAGTGGACCCATATCGCGATAGACAAAGATGGCTATAAAGTAAGCGTAAACGGCCGAGACTGCGGCTGCTTCGGTCGGGCTGGCGATACCACCGTAGATGGAGCCAAGAACGATAACAATAAGCATCAGTCCCCAACCGGCGCTGAAGCTCGATTTCAGCAGGGTTTTGAATCCGACCCAGGGCTGTGCCGGTAAGCCTTTGATTCGCGCAACAATATAGATGATCACCATCAGCATGGTTCCCATCAACAGGCCGGGCAGAAATCCCGCCATAAAAAGGCGGGCGGCAGATTCTTCCGTTGCTGCAGCATAGACAAGCATGACAATTGAAGGGGGGATCAGTATGCCCAGGGTTCCGGCATTGGTAATGACCCCGGCTGCCAGCTCTTCCGGGTATCCCGCTTTAACCATGCCAACGATAACAATCGAGCCGATGGCAGCGACCGTGGCTGGAGATGAGCCGGATACCGCCGCAAAAATCATGCAGGCGAGAACGGAAGCCATGGCGAGTCCGCCCCGGATCCAGCCGACGCAATCGATGGCAAAATTGATAATTCTGTTGGCAACGCCACCTGTTGACAGGAATGTCGATGACAGAATGAAGAAGGGGATGGCGAGCAGGGTGTAGTGTTCAGATTCCGCTTCAAAAAGTTTCAACGCGATCGATGCCAGTGAATCGTTGGAAAAGATCATGATGGTCGTAATGCTCGACAAACCCAGAGCAAACGCTATCGGCATACCCGTTAGCAGACATAGCAGCAAAATCAGAAAAAGAGCAGCAGTCGTCATGCCGATTGACCTCCTTCGGTAGCCTTGGTTTCTTCCGCCAGATGCATACTTTCCTTAGCTTCATCGGCAAGTTTAAATCCATCTGTTTTGCCGGTTACTATGTTCCAAAGCAATATGAACAGTCTGATTGCCATTAAGACCATACCGATAAAGAGAATACTGTGCGCAATCCACTTCGGGATCGGCAGGTCTTCCATTTCGATACCAATCATCTGGATTTTTGACAGGTAGACCCAGGCCCCTTTCATGAACAGACCGCAGTAACCGAGGCAGGCGATAACTGCAACAGCACTGATCAAGCGGCGAAGGGGTGAGGGCATGAGTTTGACCAGGGCATCGACTCCGATGTGGGAGCCGACCTTGATGCCGTAGGAGACACCGAAAAGAACCATCCATGCCGAGAGATGAAGGGTTAGTTCTTCTGCCCACATAAACCCAGTGCCGAAGCCGAAGCGCAGGACCACTTCCATGAATACCAGCAATGTCATGGCTGCAAGAAGAAGGGCGATAATCGCTTCTTCCAGGCTGTTGATTATCCGGCTAAACATAGGAAACCTCATATTTTGTGCAGAAATTGAAATCAGGCCCCTTTTAAAGGGGGCCATCGTCAGGAAATTTATTTATTCGCCGCAACTGCAGCGTCGATATATTCTTTACCGATCTCTTTTTCAAATTTTTTCCACACCGGCCTCATAACATCGACCCATTGCTGACGTTCTGCATCGCTCAGTTGAATAATCGTGGAGCGTTTTGAGTCAATGATCTTCTGGCGGTCACCGATCGCCTTTTCTGCGGCGATGTTGTTACCAAAGGTGATCGCTTCGTCCAGAGCTTTTTGACTTCCACGCGGATGTCATCGGGCAGCCCCAGCCAGAATTCGGCAGAAGTTACAACCAGATAATCGAGCAGACCATGATTTGATTCGGTAATATAGGGCTGAACCTCAAAGAATTTTTTGGAGTAGATGTTGGACCAGGTGTTTTCCTGGCCATCAATTGCTCGAGTCTGAAGCAGGGTGAAAACCTCAGAAAATGGTTTTTTAAGCGGCATGGCACCAACGGCTTCAAATTGAGCGGCAAGAACGTCTGAAGACATGATGCGGAATTTTTTCTTTTCGGCATCGGCAGGGACACGCAGGGGATCGCTGGCAGAAAGTTGTTTCATGCCGTTATGCAGATATCCAAGGCCGATGAACCCTTTCTTTTTCATCGCCATCAACAGCTTTTGGCCTTCGGGGCTCTGCTGGAACCTCTCAGCTGCAGCCATGTCCTTGAACAGGAAGGGGAGGTCGAATATCTGCAGGGATTTGGTGTATTTTTTGAACTTGGACAGGGATGGCGCTGCGAGTTGTACATCACCGAGAACCATCGCCTCAAGGACTTTATTATCGCCGAACAGTTGAGAATTTGGAAATACTTCGACTTCAACTTTACCATCAAGGCGCTCATCGATGAGATCTTTGAATTTGTTTGCCATTTGACCTTTGGGGGTGTTTTCAGCGACAACGTGGGAAAATTTAATGACGATTGGTGCCGCCGTTGCGATTGATGCTGAGACCATAAAAAATGCTGTCATCAGCAGGCCTACGAGAATCCGCTTGTTTCTAATCATCTTACACTCCTCTGCATTAAAAGATTTAACGTGCAATGCCACCACCATGGTGACATTAAAAAGATCAGTTGTTCAGTATGGCACCAGTGCCGGCAGCACCGCGTCGAGTTGCTACCGTCGCCACACTCCGGTGGCTGTGATTAAGAATTGTAATCTGACCCCGGTAGCTGTTGCGAAGTTGTTTCAGGTTTTTTGCTCATCGTGTTGGGCCAGCTCCAGAGCGTATGACGTTGCGTCCCTGATGGCGTCATTGACAATGAATCTGATGTCCTCCGGCAGTGTCTCCCAGAGGCTGTGTTTGATCAGGACCAGATAAGCTGAAAGACTGTGTCGCGTTAAGATGATCTCCGAATTATTAAAGTCATCGAGCCTCATGAGGATATCATCCAGAGATTCTCCCTGATTAAGCGGGATCTGCATGTTTGAATCTTTCTTTGCGGCGACCCTGTACTTGACTTCCTTGGTCCAGATCCCTACGAGCTTGAAATTGTCGGTCAGTACGGTTGGAAGCTGTCTCAGTAATGCGTCATGACTGATGCTCAGGTCATTGAAAAACTCTCTTGAGAAGATCCTGGCAGTTCATATCCTTTTTGTTCAAGGTCCAGCGGATTAATTCCAGAGGTATCGGATATGATAAGCTCAAATTCTCCTTTCTGGAGAAGCTGAATGGATCGCTCCAGTGAAGATTCGTTTAAGCTCTGGGCTGCCGGTATGACCTGTATACGTCCGTGGGATCGTTGATTCAGGAGTTTCAATAAATAATCGGAAACAAGATGGCTGTTTGCTTGCTTGTTGCTGATCGCTTTGATTGTTATCTGGATCGGCTCCGCGCAAACACTGCTCGCCGCCAGAAGAAATAAGATGAAAAACATATATAGTCGTCGATATATCACTTTGTCCAAGCTACCTTTGTCTGGGTTGAGGCTTTATATGTAGATAATAGAATTGTATTATGTCGGCTGTTGTTTATTCTTTGTGGCAAGATATGTGCCATTAAATAACAACGTTTGCTTTGAGGATTAGCTCTTAATGAAATTGACTTGTTAGTCTATATGCTTGATTGATAAGGAGAAATACATCTGCGGTTTTTCAGGCCGAGTTTGGCCGCTAGTGGCTAAAAATAGCCGATGCGATTATTGGCCTTACGGTAGAACTGTATTTGTTTGCAGGTCTGGTTTTTTATTATTGTATTTTTTATTTTTTATATCGCTGTTCTGTTTAATCAAACGACTTGACAGGCTTGGTTCTGCTGGGGGAAAGTTGAACTTTTACACGGTAGGTGAGTATTGAGGATGATTGAAGGTATTTTTAAGGCTCCGGCGAAAATAAATTTATGCCTGCATGTCCTGGGGCGGCGTGTCGATGGGTATCACGAGTTGGCCATGGCGATGCAGGCTGTTAGTCTGTGCGACGATGTCCATATTTCTTTAACTTCCAGACCGGGAGTGCGCGTCGTCTGTGACGGACTCAAACTGGCTGAGGGGGAAGAGAATATCGCTGCTCTGGCTGCGACTAAGTTGCTTCGGTATGCTGGCAGGGATGTTGGTGTTGACATTGGAATTGTCAAGCGGATACCTGTTGCTGCGGGCCTTGGTGGAGGGTCATCTGATGCTGCAGCTGTTTTAACGGGGCTTAGTGATCTGCTTGGTTTGGGGTTGGCAAACGAGGAATTGCGGAAGATCGGAGCCGAACTGGGTGCAGACGTGCCGTTTTTTATTTACGGTCGCCCGGCTTGGGCAACCGGAACGGGAACATGTCTGGAGGGGCTGTTGCCATTACCCCTGTCGCCTACCTCCTTGTCAACCCCGGGTTCGAGGTGTCGACAGCCGCAGTTTACCAAAGATTGCAGTTGACAAAGGGGGCGACTGGCTAACCTTCCAAGGTTTTCAGTAGCGACTCGTGAAGACCTTTGTCTGGCTTTGCATAATGACCTCGAACCGGTCACTTCAGCGCTTTATCCCGAAGTTATCGATGTTAAACAGGCATTGCTGGATCAGGGGGCGTCGGGAGCACTGATGTCGGGAAGTGGGGCGACTGTTTTCGGAGTCTTCCCGGACCTGACTGCAGCTCAGTCCGCTGGAAAATGTCTTGAAAGTCAGACTGACTGGTTTGTCTGTCCGGTAGAGCCACTGGTTTAATCAATGAGACAGGCATTCCCGGCTTGACAATAGTAAGTAAGTCGGGTAAAACGGCCGGTTCTTAATGCGTATATAAAGAGTATTGGGCGTCGCCAAGCGGTAAGGCACCGGATTTTGATTCCGGCATTCCCAGGTTCGATCCCTGGCGCCCCAGCCATTTAGAATTTATTAATTGGTCTGCAGGATTGGTCCGCGGGAGCCGACACGATGTTGGTGTATTCTGTCGCTCCAGCCGCTTGGATCTGTGTTATTTGCAGAGGATCCCGACCCCCCAGATGCCGGTTAAAGCCAGGTAGCGGGACGGGTGTCTTCAGTGTATTTGTCTATTATATTTAACCAACAGGATGAGAGACTGTGGGAATGTTTAAAGTTTTTACGGGCAATTCCAATGAGCCGCTGGCTCGTGATATCTGCCGACATCTGTCTGTACCTCTGGGAAATGCCAAAGTCAGAACCTTCTCGGATGGCGAGGTCATGGTTGAGATCGGCGAAAACGTCCGTGGCCGTGATGTCTATGTCATTCAGTCAACATCCTCTCCGGCAAATAATAACCTGATGGAATTACTTGTCATGGTCGACGCTCTGAAGCGTGCTTCAGCCAGCAAGATAAACGCGGTTGTCCCATACTTCGGTTATGCCCGTCAGGACCGAAAAGTCGCTCCGCGGGCACCGATTACCGCCAAGCTGGTTGCCGACTTGATGTCTGTAGCCGGTATCGACCGTCTGTTGACCATGGATTTACATGCCGGACAGATTCAGGGCTTTTTTGATATTCCTGTTGATCATCTTTACGCTGCCCCGGTTATGCTTGATGAAATTCGCCAGCAGGATCTCGGTGAGTTGGTTGTTGTCTCACCGGATGCCGGAGGCACCGAGCGTGCAAGAGCCTTTGCCAAGCGTCTTAACGCCGGTTTGGCGATTATTGACAAACGTCGTAGCGGCCCCAACGTTTCTGAGGTTATGCACATCATCGGCGATGTCAAGGATAAGGTTTGTGTCATTATCGATGATATGATTGACACTGCAGGAACTCTGTGTACTGCTGCCAGCGCTCTGCAAGATCAGGGTGCAATTGATGTCTACGCCTGTGCGACGCACGGGGTTTTGTCCGGTCCGGCGCTGGAGCGTATTGCGGCAAGTCCACTGAAAAAGTTTTTATTACCGATACGATTGTAACACAGGACAAACTGGATCAATGTGATCGCTTGCAAGGGCTGTCTGTCAGTCGTTTGCTGGCCGAGGCGATTCGCCGGATCAACAACGCCGAATCGGTGAGCTCCCTGTTTGTTTAAGCAATAAGCAGATTTAATAAAGAAGTTACCCAAGTAATGGAGGAAAAATAGATGGCTCAGGTAGAATTGAATGTTGAAATTCGTGAAAAGTGCGGTAAGGGTGTTGCACGAAAACTGCGTGCAGACGGCAAATTGCCTGCTGTAGTATATGGCAAAATATTGAGGCACAGGCAATTGTTGTAGAGCCGAAAGCGCTGGAGAGAGCTCTTTCTGGTGAAGCAGGCTGGAATACCTTGATGACTCTCAAGGGGCAGCTGGGATTGATGGTCAGGTTGTGGTCTTGAAAAATGCCGACTTTCATCCGTTGCGTCGCGAAATGGTCAGTGCCGATTTCCATGCCATCGATCTGCAGGATAAGGTTTCCTTCATGGTTCCGGTTAATATTGTAGGAACTTCAGAAGGCCAGAAGATGGGCGGTTCTTTACAGCTGATTCGTAAAGAGCTTGAGGTGCTGTGTCTGCCGACTGAAGTGCCGCAGGCAATTGACATTGATGTGACTGCCTTGCAGATTGGTGACACCGTACATATTGAAGAAGTTGCGGTACCAGACAATGCCGAGATGGTTTTCGATGTAAACTTCACAGTTATCACCGTTGTTGGCCATAAGCCTGAGGTTGAAGAAGGTGAAGGGGATGAAGGCGAAGAGGAAGAGGTTGTAGAATAACCTTTCTTACGGATTTCAATGTGAATGTGCTCGTCGGTCTGGGAAACCCAGGTGTTAAATATGAGGGCTCCCGGCACAATGTTGGATTCATGGTTGCGGAGCGTGTCGCTCAGAACAATCGAATCGCGTTGAAAAAAAAGGTTATCAGGGCCTGTACGGTGTCGGTCGGGTTGCGACCTGTGAAACGACAATCCTGTTGCCGCAGACATTCATGAATAACAGCGGTGCCAGTGTAAAGGCCGCAACTCAATCCCTCGGTACTGCTCCGGGGGATTTGATTGTCATCTATGATGATCTTGATCTACCGTTCGGACGTCTGCGCATCAAAAAGATGGTGGCCATGGAGGGCACAATGGCCTCCGCGATATTGTGGCTCTGCTCGGCCTGCGTGATTTTGTCCGATTAAGGGTTGGTATCGGTCGTCCGGAGCACGGTAATATCACCGCCCATGTGTTGAGCCGTTTTAACCCTGACGAACAGAAGCTTTTACCTCGGTTGCTCGATGATGCTGCCGGAGCGGCAGAAAAAATCCTGTCGGATGGGGTGACCTTGGCAATGAATACATTTAATGGCTATAACTTGTACGATGAACTTTAACCGCAAACGAAGAGAGGCAGGGAACTGATGCAACTGCAGATGTGGGCTCCCATTCTGGGAGCGATCGGATTTGTGATCGCGATTGTGCTCTATAACATTGTTAAGGCGCAACCGGTCGGTGATGAAAGAATGCATGAAATTTCAGATGATATTCATGCTGGAGCTATGGCATTTCTTGGGCGCGAATACCGAGTTTTGGCCGTCTTCATTGTTGTCGTATTTATTCTGATCGCTGTTGCTATGAGCGTTCAAACTGCCCTGGCTTTTCTGGGTGGTGCCATCTGCTCGATGACGTGTGGCTTTATCGGTATGAAGGCTGCTACCCGCGCTAATGTCAGAACTTCAGAAGCTGCCCGTGCCCATGGTCAGGCAAAAGCTCTTGAAGTTTCCTTTAACGGCGGTGCCGTCATGGGGCTGGCCGTTGCTTCTCTTGGTCTGGTTGGTGTCGGCGTTGCTTACATCTTTTTCGGCGGTAGCCCGGAAACGGCAAAATATATCAACGGTTTTGCCATGGGAGCTTCATCAATCGCTCTGTTTGCCCGTGTTGGTGGTGGCATTTACACCAAGGCTGCTGACGTTGGTGCCGACCTGGTCGGCAAGGTGGAAGCTGGTATCCCTGAAGATGATCCACGTAACCCTGGTGTTATTGCCGACAACGTTGGTGATTGTGTTGGTGATACTGCCGGTATGGGCGCGGATATCTTTGAATCCTATGTCGGTTCAATTATCGCGACCATGGCAATTGCTGCTGCCGCTGGCCCTGAACTGCTTGGCAAGCTGGGGGTTGGCGCTGCGGTTCAATCAAGCGCGATGTTGTTGCCGTTGGCTCTGGCCATGATCGGCCTGGTTTTTCTGTCCTGGGGATCGCTTCGATGAAGCTTCTTAAGTCTATGGATCCTGCCAAGGCCCTTCATTACACAACCTTCGTTGCTGCTGCTGGCTTCCTGGTCGCTGCATTTATCTATATCAAGGTGGCAGGTCTTAACCTCGGAATCTTCTGGGCCATTCTGGCTGGTACCCTTGCCGGTATCGCTATTGGTCAGGTAACCGAATATTACACCGCTCATGCACCGGTTGCCCGTATTGCTGAGGCCAGCAAAACCGGTCCGGCGACAAACATCATCCACGGCCTGGCCGTTGGTCTTGAGTCGACAGCTCTGCCGATCATTATCATTTGTGTTGGTATTTTTATCGCTAATTACTTTGCCGGTCTCTACGGAATCGGTATCGCAGCTGTCGGTATGTTGGCGACTGTTGGTGTGACCATGACCGTTGATGCTTATGGTCCAATCGCTGATAATGCCGGCGGTATCTCGGAAATGGCCGGTCTCGGTCCTGACGTACGTAAGATTACCGACGGTCTTGACGCAATCGGAAACACTACTGCCGCTATCGGTAAAGGGTTTGCGATCGGTTCGGCAGCTCTGACAGCTCTGGCTCTGTTCTCTGCTTACGCAACAACGGTTGGCCTTGAGACCATCAACCTGATCAACCCGATGGTTGTTATTGGTCTGCTGATCGGTGGCGCACTGCCATTCTTTATCGGCGCTCTGACCATGACCAGCGTTGGGCGTGCTGCTGGTGCCATGGTTGATGAGATCCGTCGTCAGTTCCGTGAGACAGAAGGTCTGCTCGAAGGAAGAGAAGGTGTTAAGCCTGACTCACAGCGCTGCGTAGATATCTCTGCCAAGGCGGCTCTGAAAGAAATGATCCTTCCTGGTGTCGTCGCTGTCGTCGCACCGGTTCTGATCGGTTTCCTGCTTGGTAAAGAAGCTTTGGGTGGTATGCTGGCTGGTGCAACTCTCGCCGGTGTTCTGCTGGCTCTGATGATGTCCAACGGCGGCGGAGCCTGGGATAATGCTAAAAAATACATCGAGAGCGGTCAGCTTGAAGGTGAAGGCAAGGGCGGCGAAGCTCATGCTGCTGCTGTTATCGGCGATACCGTTGGTGACCCCTTCAAGGATACATCCGGTCCGGCCATGAACATCCTCATTAAGCTGATGAGTGTTGTTTCTCTGGTTATTGCACCTCTGCTTGTATAAGAGCAGTACTGCATAAGTGATTGATCTGATAGCCGGGACATTGTCCGGCTATCGTTATTTTGACAGCGTTCTCATCCCTGCTGGGCGAGTCTGAAGTAATGCTGCTCAACTCGAATTATATTTATTATATTTTACTGTTATCAGAAAAAGGACACGCGACATGGGTTTCAAGTGCGGTATCGTCGGTCTGCCGAATGTTGGAAAATCGACTATCTTTAATGCGATTACGTCGGCAGGGGCAGAATCAGCCAATTATCCTTTCTGTACTATCGAGCCGAATGTCGGTGTTGTTGCCGTACCCGATGCACGCCTTGATAAGCTTGCAGAAATTGTCAATCCGCAGAATATTCTGCCGACAGCAATGGAGTTTGTCGATATTGCAGGTCTTGTACGCGGCGCCAGTAAGGGAGAAGGGTTGGGCAACCAGTTTCTGGGCCATATCCGCCAGGTCGACGCAATCGCACATATCGTTCGCTGTTTTGAGGATGAAAATGTCGTTCATGTTGATGGCAATGTCGATCCGTTGCGCGATATTGAAGTTATTCAGACTGAGTTGAATCTGGCTGATCTGGATTCGATTGACAAGCGCATTTTGCGTGGCAAAAAACAAGCCAGGGGTGGCGATAAGAAACTGCAATTTGAGTTGAGCGTTCTCGAAAACTTGCTGCGGCTCTTAATGATGGCAAGCCTGCGCGTTCCGTTGAACTGGAAGATGAAGAGCGCCGGGCTGTTGCCGAGCTTCACCTGATTACCATGAAGCCGGTTCTTTATGTGGCCAATGTTTCAGAAGACGACCTTGAGGGCAATCATCCTTTTGTCGCTCGGGTCAAGGAGCATGCTGACTCCGAAGGTGCTGAACTGGTCACCATCTGCGGCAAGATTGAATCAGAAGTAGCTGAGCTTGACAGCGATGAAAAGGCGGAATTTCTTCAGGAGCTTGGTCTGCAGGAATCGGGACTGGACCGTATGATCCACGCAGGTTACAACCTGCTTGGCCTGATTACCTATTTTACTGCAGGCGTTAAAGAGGTTCGGGCCTGGACTGTAAGTGATGGAGCCCTTGCACCGCAGGCTGCCGGTGTGATTCATACCGACTTTGAAAAGGGATTTATCCGTGCCGAAGTCACGGCATATGACGATTATGTGTCTTCCGGCGGCGAGGCAGGTGCGAAGGAGAAAGGCTTGTTGCGCTTAGAGGGGAAAGACTATCGTGTGGTTGATGGTGATGTCATGCACTTCCGCTTTAATGTCTAGTTCTGGTCTTCACCGCTTTTCAGAGCCCCTGTTTTTGTAGTGAAGGCAGGGGCTTTTTTTACACCGGCGACAAGATTGGATAATTATTTCCTCGATATTTGAGGGGCACACAAAGCCGTGTTTGACAATTCAATCGTAACACGGATCTTGGCGCAAACTCTGTTGCCCTTCGGCGGTCTTTTCTTCCTCGGCCTCGTCACCGGCCTTGGCGGCCGCGACACCGCCTTCCCTGTGTCGTGTTGTTCCTTAATGTTGGTTCTTGAGTAGGTCGTTCCATCTTTCGTCTTTCCCGATAGTTCTTGGTGCGCCTGTTTTCTTTGAGCTGATTGGGACTGTGGTGACGTGCTTTGCGTTTGTCAGGACTGGAGATATTAATAACGAGACGAACACAGTTGAATTCCGATTATCCTCCAAAATGTCTTGAATCCATGATGCTCTTGTGATAAAAGCTAGTGTTTCGTCTGGGCTCAAGGGGAGTCCAGCGTTCATCCTTGTTCCGGGGCGGTTCCCGGGGCTGATAATCCGAGAGGAGAAACACTGATGAGAAATTATGAATCACTCTACATCATCCATCAGGATGTCGTTGGCGACGAGCTGACTGCGATGGTTGAAAAATTCCAGGGAGTGCTCACCGACCAAGCGGCTGAGATCTACAAACTGGACAACTGGGGAGTCAGAAAACTGGCATACCCCATCAAGAAGGTTGAGCGTGGCAGCTACATCCAGACCTATTTCCGTGCTGAGCCTGAGGTTATTGCTGAGTTTGAACGGCGTCTCCGCCTGGACGAAAAAGTCCTGCGTTTTCTGACCGTCAAGCTTGAAGGCGATTTCCCGGCAATTGAAAAAGTTGCTGAAGAAGAACCGGCTGTTGAGGCTGCAGCCTCCAGCGAAGAAGAATAATCTTAGAGTTATCAGGAGACTATCCATGGCATACGAAAATTCAAGTCGTCCATCTTCATCAGCTCCCCGTCGTCGTTTCGGTCGTCGTAAAATCTGCCGTTACTGTGCTGACAAGAATCAGAAGATCGATTACAAAGACATCGATAACCTGCGCTATTATCTGACCGAGCGCGGCAAAATTGTTCCAAGACGTATCTCCGGAACTTGTGCAACACATCAGCGTCAAATTGCCGAGGCGATCAAGAACGCTCGTCAGATTGCTTTACTGCCATATACTGCTTCACATTCGCTCTAAGGCAGTAGTGGTTAAATGATCAAGGGAAAGGTGGCATTATATACACTCGCGGGGATTGGATGTACCCTGTTGTGTCTGCTTGGAGTCAATTGGATTGGCCCGGTCGGGGCTTTTCTTAACTTGCTGACCCCAGTTTTTGCTGCTTACCTGAGTATGCGGTTCGATTTACGGGCCGGACTTGTTGTCGTGGTGGTAACCAGTATGCTGTTGCTGCAGATAGCATCGGCATACACGCTGGTCGCTTACCTTGGTATGTTTGGAATCGGTTCTTTGCTACTTCCTTTTGCTTTGCGCAAAAGGTGGCTTGGGACCGTGCGGTTTTGTTTGCTGCCGCAGGATCCGCGGTGGCTACCCTGTTAATGTTGCTGACAACAGTGATGGTCACAGGAACTGAGCTGCGTGCTTTGATCGATCAGGGAATTCAGGCTGAAGTCGATCAAGCCATGCAGATTTACCGTGATTCAGGTTTTACTGAAGCACAGCTGAAAGAGATGCAGGTTGTCACAACGAACCTGGCTCAATTTATTGCTGACAGTTTTTACGGACTCTATCTGGCGGCCGTTATGGCCGTCCAGGTTGTGTGTCTGCTTGTGTTGCAATTAGCGAGAAAACATCACTATCAGATCATTGGGGTTGCCTTTGATCGCTGGCGTCTTCCTTCTGGGTTGATATGGTTGTTGATTGTGGCGGGATTTTCACTGCTCGCCCCGTTCGACATGCTTAAGACAGTTGGATACAGCCTGCTGGTTGTGCTTTTACCGCTTTATTTTTTACAGGGGATGGCGGTTGTCAACTGCTTGATGAAACGTAAAGCATATCCCCCTTTGGTCAAAGGTTTGATCTACACCCTGTTGTTGATCTTAAACCCTTTGCCGCTCATTGTAACCAGTGTTGGTGTTTTTGACCTTTGGGTCGATTTCCGCCGACCACGACAGAAAAAAATTAAAACTCGATCCGATACGGAGGAGATAGATGAATACCAGCGTAATTTTAAGAGAGAATGTAGATGGTCTTGGGACCATTGGCGATATTGTCAATGTCAAGGCCGGTTATGCCAGAAACTATCTGTTACCCAAGGGCCTTGCAAGCGTTGCTGATCAACGTAATGTTAAGGAGCTTGAGCATCAGAAGCGCCAGCTTGCCCGCAAACTTGAAAAGGTGACGAAGGATGCCGAGGGTGTTAAAGCTCGCATCGAGAAGGTGACCTGTGAATTTACTCAGCGCGCCAGCGAGGAAGGCAAGCTGTTTGGTTCCGTGACTTCGATGGACCTCGAAGCTAAGCTTCAGGACGCCGGTATTGAGATTGATCGTAAAAAAATCCAACTCGGTGAGCCTATCAAAGTTTTGGGTGAGCACACTGTTGCCGTCAAGCTTGATGCAGGAGTCGTTGCAGAACTGAAGGTTGTTGTTAACGCTGAAACCGAAGCTTAATCATTCCCTGAGACACCAAGTTTAAGAGCGCCGGAGTTTCTCTCTGGCGCTTTTTTATTTTAGCCCCTCTTTTTATCGCCTTATCGTTACATATCCGTGTCTATATTTCCCCCCTTTTTTCTTGTCCAATAAATATCTTTGCGCTAAACTATTTGAATTATTTAATTGGATGAGATTATGAAAAGTGTTTCTTTTTTTATTTACATTACGATTCTGCTGTTGACCGCTGGTTGCGACATGACCCGCTATCCTGAGCCTGAATCAGAGCAGCGGCCGGAACTGCTTGTTTACTGCGGCATGACAATGATCAGGCCGGTGATGGAAATCAGCGCGCTGTTCGAAGAGCAGGAAGACTGTCGTGTCAAAATTACCTATGGCGGATCCGGTCATATCATGCAATCTGTCCAGGTGAATCAGGTTGGAGATCTGTTTTTCCCCGGCAAGGAATCTTATGTTCGAGAACTTATCGGCACAGGTAGCATCGTTGCAACATCTGTCCTTGGTTACAATGTCGCCGGTTTGTTTGTTCAGCCCGGCAATCCGTATCAGATTGTTTCAGATATGAAAGCCTTGCTGGACCCTGCGTTAAATGTGGTGATCGGCGGTCCCGATTCAGGTTCTATCGGAGGAGAAACAAAGCGCATTCTCGACGGTGCAGGAATCTATCAGGACGTTGTGGAGCATGCATTGTACATGACGACCGATTCAAAGGGGTTGGTACAGGCTCTGAAGAACAGAGAAGCTGACCTGGTCATCAACTGGCGGGCTGTTTATTTTGCGCCCGATAACAAGGAATCGATGGATTTTATTCCTCTTCCCCCGGGACTCGCAATTAAGCAACCGTTGCTTATGGGACTGCTGAAATACAGTCGTGACCCGGATTTAGCAAAAAGATGATGAATCTTGCCGAATCGGAACAGGGGCAGGGCATCTTCAGGAAATATGGATTTCAGGACTGATATGGTGAATTTTAAGGTGCTGAAGAACAGTATTCTTGCGCAGATTATTGTGCTGATCGGCTTATTCTTTGTCAGTATGGGCACCCTTGAAATTTGCCATAGTATCATTGATAGAAGGAGCGGTTATCTTGCTGGTTTGCTGGACAATGAGCGCAGCAGGGTGGAAATATCCCATATTCTTCAAAAAAAATCTTTTCCATCAATGTTCGTCTACATGATCTCGCCAATGCTAACAGTGAGCAGGAGTTGGTCCGTATTCTGGCGCAGGAGCGTATATTACGCCAACAGGTAGCGGACATCCTTCAGGTGATTGACAGAGGTGGGGAGCTGATCGATAGCTACCCGGTCAATCTTGATAATCGGGAGGTCGTTTCACGTAAGCTCGTCTATACGAACTACCGCGCGAATCGTATCAATCTTCAGGTCATTGAACTGCGGGCCAAAATGGCCGAACTGGAAACGATCATTGATGGTTTTTCCGACCTGATAAGAAATAAAATAGCCGTAGCAAAAGAAAACGACCCACGAGCAGTTGCTGCAGTTATTCGCAGGGCCAGTCACCGTTTTAAACTATCGATCCTTTCTTTGTTCGAATTGTCGAAAATTCCAATCGCCTGAATGTTGAAAGCCAGCAGGAGATGCGCAGGATAGAACAGGTGAATAATGATTTCAGCCAGACCTTTCAGAAGATTGAGAGAGGACTCGTTCTGACGGCAAGTCTTTTGATTCTGGTTGCAGGCGGGCTGGTCTTTCGTTCCTGTCGCCGCATTCTATCAGAGCGAGGGGAATTCCAGGGACAACTGCAGGCTTTGAATGACAATCTCGAGAATGTTGTCGAATTACGCACTGCCGAGTTGCAAAGTGAGGTTGCTGAAAGAAAACGGGCGGAGCTTCTGATGGCTGATCAGGCAGAATTTCTGTTCAATACGATCGAGGCGTTATCTCATCCTTTTATGTTGTCGATGTCGATAATTATCAGGTTGTCCTCGCCAATTCCGCAGCGTTGGATTCGTCCGATGACCTATCGACAACGTGCCATGCTCTGACCCATGGCAGGAAGACACCGTGTGGTGGTGCCGACCATCCCTGTCCTCTTGATATCGTAAGAGAAACAGGGTCTGCAGTTGTTTTGGAGCATATCCATTTCAATCAGGAGGGGGAGCAGCGTTACGTCGAAGTTCATGGTTATCCCATCTTTGACAACAATGGCCAGCTTGCCCAAATGATTGAGTACTCTCTTGATATCACAGAAAAGAAGAAAGCAGAAACTGCTTTGCTTGAAGCGCACAAGCATCTTGAAGAAAAAGTTCGTGAACGTACGCAGGCATTGGAAGAGCAGATTCTGCAGAGGAAAAAAGCACAGCAGAAATTGCTTAACAGTGAACGTCATTATCGTCGTCTGATCGAAAATATCACCGATATCATCACCATCATCGATGATCAGGGAGTGATCAATTATACCAGCCCCTCGGCTGAGAAGATCCTGGGTTGGGAGGCGGATGACGTCGTTGGTTCAGATATTCGCAGTCTGATCCATCCAGCGGAAGTGCAACATATCGATATGGAAACTCTCTATCAGCACTATCAGGGGAATCCCCTGGAATATCGCATCGCCACATCCAACGGTGACTACAGAATCCTTGAGTCGTTTATTCAGAAATTTACTCAGGAGGATGATTCGGTCAGCTATATCCTTAATTCACGTGATATCACTTTGCGTAAGGATGCTGAAGATGAAGCCCTCAAGTTGAAAATGGTCGTTGAACAGTCTCCAAGCAGTGTTGTGATAACCGATACCGAGGAATTATTGAGTATGTTAACCCGGCCTTTGAAGAAATAACCGGTTTCAGTATGGCTGAGGTCCTGGGTTCCAACCCTCGCGTTCTACAGTCAGGGAAACCCCACCTCAGGTATTCAAGCAGCTGTGGAAAGTGATTACCAAAGGCAAAATCTGGCAGGGTGAGTTTGTCAATAAAAAGAAAAATGGCGAGTTCTACGAAGAGAATGTTCTGGTTATACCGATCAAGAATAGTCAGGGGGAGATTACCAATTATGTTGCCGTTAAGGAAAATATTACCGAGTTGAATCGTGCCCGTAAACAAGCTGAAAGTGCCAACCGGGCCAAGTCAAATTTCCTTTCCCGTATGAGTCATGAATTGCGTACGCCGTTGAATGCTATTAACGGTTTTTCCCAATTGATGCTGAAAAGTAAAAAGAATCCGCTGAACGATAAACAGCGCAGCATGACCCAACAGATTTCAACGGCTGGAAATCATCTTCTCCAACTGATCAATGAAATCCTCGATCTGGCCCGGATTGAATCTGGAGAATATTTGCTTAATCTGGATCTGGTTGATCCACGGGTCGTTACCGCCGAGTGTCTTGCCTTGATTGAGCCGCTGGCGTTGGAAAAGAAATCTCCGTCATCGATTGCGGCCATGATGCTCTGCCCAAAGTCAGGGCCGATCTCACCCGGATTAAGCAGGTTATGCTGAATCTGCTGTCCAATGCCGTTAAATATAATCACCATGGCGGACAGATAGAGATTGTGTTTGAAGAGGACCTGCCGGGTTTTTTGCGTATTGCTGTGGTCGATAATGGTGTCGGAATCGCTGTAGACAAGCAGATGGATATTTTCACGCCCTTTACCCGGATGGTGGATAATCCCGATACCATCGAAGGGACCGGCATCGGCATGACGATTACCAAGCAGCTGGTTGAGAAGATGGGGGGAGACATCGGTTTTGAGAGCCGCCTTGATGAAGGAAGCAGGTTCTGGTTTACTGTGCCGCTCTGCAGCGGACCTCTGTCTGCGGGGGACCGAGCGACCATGGTCGTTACGCCGGACACACCTGAAGAGCAGAGTCGAAATGATCGTAGCATAAAAAAAAATTCTGTATATTGAAGATGATCCGGTCAATATCATTTTTATGAAAAATCTGTTCGAGGATATGGAAGACTACCTGCTTGAAGTAGCCATGAGCGGAGAAGAAGGATTGATGTTGAGTGTGGAACAGGTACCGGATCTGGTTCTGCTTGATCTCAATCTTCCAGGTATTGACGGTTTTCAAGTGTTTCGAACATTGAAATCCGATGCGAAGACCGAGTTCATCCCGGTTATTGCGGTCAGTGCCGATGTCATGGACCAGACAATGAAGAAAATAAAGAAAATGGGATTCAACGGTTATCTGTCCAAGCCGGTTGATATCGATGAATTTCAGAGCACTATAGCCAAAATTTTGGAGGTAGGATGATCAACACAGAATGGGAGCTGCCCGAACTGGTAACGCACAGGGCCCTGGCCGATATCCATGATGCTAAAATTCTGATTGTCGATGACAATCCCGCCAATGTGGCTTTATTAGAGGCTATTCTGGAAGAAGAGGAATATGACAATGTTCACTCCACGTGCGATCCTTTTCAGGTGTGCTCTCTTTATGGCGAACATCAGTTTGATCTGATTCTGCTTGATATCCGCATGCCGGGAATGTCCGGGATCGAAATTTTGAAACAGCTGGATAAGGTGATCCGTGATGACTTTGTCCCGGTGATCGTCCTGACCGCGCAGACCGATCCTGAAACACGACAGAAGGCACTGCAGGCGGGGGCCAAGGATTTTCTGACCAAACCATTTGAAGATTGGGAAGTTCTGCTGAGGATCCGTAACACTTTGGAAACGCGATTATTTTACACTCGTCAGGTCCTGCGTGCGGACCTTCTGGAAGGAGCAGTCCTGGCTCGAACCAAGGAAATTCAGGAGACTCAGTTTGAAATCGTTCAGCGTCTCGGTGCCGCAGGCGAACTGAGAGACAACGAGACCGGTGCCCATGTTCAGCGCATGAGTCACATGTGCAGTCTGCTGGCTGAAAAACGAGGCATGGGTAAGGAATTTTCTGAACTTCTTCTCTATGCCAGCACCATGCATGATGTCGGTAAAATAGGTATTCCCGACAGTATTCTTCTAAAACCGGGCAAGCTGAGTCCAGAAGAATGGCAGGTCATGCAGCAACACCCTGAAATCGGGGCGCGTATTATCGGCAAGCATGATTCTAAGTTGATTTCATTGGCCAGGGAGACCGCACTTTACCACCATGAAAATGGGATGGTAGCGGTTATCCGCATGGCATCTCTGGTAGCTCAATCCCTGTCGCTGCCCGGATTGCGGCGATCTGTGATGTATTCGATGCACTGACATCTGAGCGTCCCTACAAACAAGCCTGGTCAGTTGAGAAGGCTGTTGCTGTGTTGAAGGAAGAATCAGGACGCCATTTTGAACCGATTATGGTAGAACTGTTTATTGAGAATTTTGATGAAATTATTACAATTAAGAATCGCTACCTCGATCAGGAAGTGTTTTATAACTGAAGAAAAAATCTTAGAGGATAGTCCTATGTTGATCATGAAATGCGGCAAATGCGACAAATACATCAATTCTGATCTTCTTGTTGAACTAAAGACGGTGCGTTGCGAGCATTGCGGGACTGTGGTTCCTGTTAAAAATATTCTGGTCTCATCGAACGGTTTTACCTTCGATCGTGACGACCTGCTTAAACGATTCTTCCGTTATCGAAAATTGCTGGATGAAGTGATTGACGAACGCAATGCACTCAACGATAACAATTCAGCCTCAGTGGAGAGCAAGCGCAGCATCGATCAGTTCTGTCGATTCTGCAAGGGATGATGACCGGAGCCAGAGATCATTTTCGCTGTCATTTCGACACATCAGTCGTCGCCGATCTGACCTACAACGACCATCAGTGTCGCGGTAGTTTATCAACCTGAGCATGGACGGGCCTGCCTTGAGCTTTCCGCAACCAATCCGTTGCCGCGGGTCGGTTGCAAGATCGTCGTTGAGTTCGGTCTCCCTGGTAAGGATGCTCTGTTCAGGCCGGTCGGTCTGATCTGTTGGGTTGAGCAAGGTAAGAGCGACCAGTATGAAAACACCGAATCGGGGTTAAGTTCAGTGGTATTGACGATGCCGCCCGCGAGGACCTCTGGAATTTTATTTCCAGTCAGGCCGGGAGTCAAAAACATAACCGGCCCCCAGGGGGCGGACCGGTTATCCGCTTAATGACAACGCCCGTCCGTGGGTTTTGTCGCACTCGTTCACAAAAGTAAGCTTTCTTTCAATTCGCCGGTTACCGACTCTATTCAGTAGCCGATCCCGGCCGGCTGAATACTGGCCGGGTCACCGGCGTGACAAGGAGTGACGCCATAGACCATGCCGCAGTGGTCGCAACGGTCCTCCATGGTTTGCATCGTGAAGCTTTCGTTGCAGCTGTCGCAGGTCAGTTCAACCGACGCTGGCATCGGCATTGCGCTGAATCCCATCTGTCTCAATTTGTTGACGATCATGCCGCCATTTTCAAAACGTCCGTTACACCCATCATGCATCTGTTCCAACCTCCTCTTAAATTTGTTCCAGGGTTTCGCCGAAGCGGATTCTATTTCTTAAGGCCAGGAGCCTGTTATCCAGTTCTTCTAATGTTTTGAGATTTTTTCGTTCCGCTTCACTCGATTCGATAATTTTGTGAATACCGCCGTTTTTGATGACCAGACGGCGGTCTCCCATCAGGGCCAGAATCGGATCATGAGTCGCCATAAGGATGATTTTTTCTTCACGCACCAACAGTTCCAGTGCTTTTTTTCGGTCGATTCCGGCATTTTCAATTTCGTCGATCAGGGCGATGGGGGATTTGCTCAAAATTGCCATGTCGGCGATCATCAGCGCCCGTGACTGGCCACCGCTCAATGAGGTGACCGGAGTATCAGGGGTAAACTGTTCGCCCGCCAGTTCATTGGCCTGAGCGAGAATCTGGCGGACTTTTTCATCAGGATCGGTGACCAGGCGGCTTTCAGCATGCATCCGCACGAATTCTTCGGCCGACAGGTCCATGACAAAGTTCATATTCTGTGACAGTTGAGCTACCAGCTTGTGCTCGGTGGAAAAACGCCATTTAGCGTCTGGAACTTGATCGTTGATCAGAATTTTTCGCCCGGTCGGGGTGTCTCCCTGAGCAACCCATTCGATGTCGGCCAGCAGGCGACTTTTTCCCGAGCCGGTCGGCCCGACGATGCAGATAACCTCTCCCGGTTTCAGGACCAATTCCAGTTCTTCAGCCTGGCCTGATTTGTCGTGGCCACCGATGATGGTCAGAGAATCAACCCGGTCGAGGGGATCTTCGATTGCCAGCATCCCGGCCAGGAACTCATTAAGACTGGTGCTCATCTGTTGTCGGTCCAGGCCCAGATCGATGAGCAGATCGGGGTCGAGGTTTTCTAGATAATGCTCCAGACTGTCCGGTCCGGGCTTGATGTTCAGTCCAAAGGAGCTGACAAAATCCTCGACATAGGGATGCTCTTCCAGAACGGCGGTCAGTGGTTTTGTAGTATCGCGGTTATTTTCATGATTAAATATCCATTTTACGAACGTTACCGGTCTGATGCTCCTCACCGATGCGGGTTTCGCCCAGACAGTAAGAGCAGAGTGCTGCCGGCATTGAAAAGCGCAGGCGTCTGCCTTTCAGGGTTTCGATATCGGAGGCCTCTTCAAACAGGCTGGTCAGTTCAAAGGCCCCTGACCGGTGATGCCGTTAACGTGCATGATCACCGCTCCGGATTAACCTGCTTGACCCGTGAGGCAAAGACTTCGCGCTCCGCCTGGGAGACGATATCCCCTTTGGTGATGACAACGATATCGGCAGATTTGAGCATCGGGCCGATTTGCGCGGAGTGTTGATGCCACTGAGGTTGTCGATGACGCAGACCGCGGTAATTTCCTGAATGTGCGGCGAGCAGCGGTTACAGAGTCCGGCACTTTCACTGATCAGGTACTCGCAGTCGTTTTCGTGCCCCCAGGTAACGCAGGATTCGATGTTGCTGACAAAGTAGTGGTCGGGACAGAGAGCTCCGGACAGTCCTTTTTTGACCAGAACGCCCTTTTGGGCGTAACGCTTATCGTCATCGGTCAGCAGGCAGTCGAATTTGACCACGCCGATTTTCTTCTGGCGCTCCTGCAGTGCTTCAATGACGCGCAGAATGACAGAAGTTTTCCCCGATGATGGAGGGCCGGATACGGTTAAGAATCTCATGGTTTCATCCTTTATTGTGCGTTCATCGAATCTTCGAAAATCTGGTTTGTTTCATGGATCAGGCCACCGATGTCATGCGCGTAAATATAGTCCCAGCCGATCCACTTCCAGGGGTGGGCAAAGTCGAGCTGATTATCGACCTCAGGATGAAGAGATGGAAACAGACCCTTCTGAGCCAGGATCTCGCCGACCGGTTGACTGGAAAGATATTCGGCAATCGGTTTGACCCGTTCAAGGCTGCTCCGCTTGGTGAGCATGAAGATCGGACTTAAAATTGCGCCATCTTCCGGCCAGATGATTTCAAGACTCTGAACCATGCGCGCCATTTTGGTGAAAAAATAAGGCATAATGGTGATCAGCGGTTTTTCTTCGGCGACCCGCTTGGCGTTGGTGACATCTGCGATGGATGCATCGATTTCAACATACAGCGGCCCAGTTTTCTGATCCCTTCTTTGCCATGCTCTTTGTGAATCGCCAGCAGGATCGCATTAAACAGATCGAAATCGCCAACCGGCAGTGCGACCTGCTGCTCATATTCCGGCTTGAGCAGATCGGCCCAGGTGCGTGGCACCGGTAGGTCACCGCGGACATCATGGTTGACCATGAAAACCGCCGGGACAGCGGCAACGATTGAATAATCCTTATGCGGATCCTTGATGCCCAGCCCTTCGAAGTCGGCATTGACTTGATCGCCGGTAATATCGGTGAAAACCGACTGGTCTTTAAAACGACCGATGGTCTTTTGGTCGAAGAAGGTTTCAAACCCGGCTGACAGGAACAGGTCGGGCAGATCGGCTGCATCATCAATCCCCTGGATATTCTCTTCGATCCAGTCTGCGCCGACAGAAGCCGCTTCCAGTTTATAGCTGACTTCGTTGCCGGTCTCAGCAGTGTAGTTTTCGATAAAAGCATCAAAGCCTTCGAGCAGTGGCAGGCGCACCGGGCAGGGCAGCAGACCGCAGATGTTCACGCTGCTGTCACTTTTCTGGGTCGTTTTCATGGTGACATCAACCTGATTCTGCTGTTCATCAATTCTATCCTGCAGCAGGCCGATAAAGTTATCCAGATCGTAGTTTTTAGTCTGGGCTGCGCGCTCCAGCTTCAGGTAGGTCGCGACAGCGTTGCGTTGCTTTTCGTCTGTAAAGTTTTCAAAACCGTTGGCGACAAACACATCCAGGGTTTCCGGCCAGCGATCAAGGACCGCTTTGACTGTCATATCTTTATTCAAGATCTCAGTTGACATATGTTGATCTCCTTGTATCGTTTTCAGGTATATCAAATCTTACTCTGTTTTTTTTTCCGTCGTTCAAGATGGCGAGAGTATAAAAACAAGATCAATAGTTTTTAAAATTGATGCAGGTCAAAAATAAACAAAATGTGACAACTTTTATGATAATTTGATCTGCGTCAATTTTTTATTGGCGAAGATGTGCGATACCTCTGTGCATAAATTTTGAAACTTACCTCTAACAAGGAGAATGTCACATGAGTATGTTTTGTTTTCAGTGCCAGGAAGCCGCTAAAGGAACCGGATGTACCATCGCTGGTGTGTGCGGTAAAAAAGAAGATACCGCAGGGCTTCAGGACCTTCTGCTTTATAACCTGAAAGGCCTTTCAGTTGTTGCTTGAAGAAGCAGAAAAACAGGGTAAGCTGGATGACGGTATCGGCCGTTTTATCTGCGAGGCACTGTTTGCTACCATTACGAATGCTAACTTTGATAATGATCGTTTTGTTGTTCTGATCAAGGAAGCCATTGCCAAGCGTGACGCCCTCAAGTCGGCCATCGGTTTCAGCAGTGATGCTGATGTGGTTAACTGGAACGGCAGCGAAGCTGAGTATGCCGCCAAGCTGCTGAGGTTGGCGTCCTGTCTCAGGAAAATGAGGATGTTCGTTCCTTGCGCGAGCTGGTTATCTACGGACTTAAAGGTCTGGCCGCCTATACCGATCACGCTGCCGTGCTTGGATTCCAGAAATCTGAAATCTATGCTTTCATGGTCTCTGCTCTGGCCAATACAACCCGTGATTTGAGCGTTGACGAGATGGTTGCCCAGGTTCTTAAAACTGGCGAAACTGCGGTCACCGCCATGGCGCTGCTCGATGAAGCCAACACCTCCACTTATGGGAATCCTGAGATTACCAAGGTAAACCTGGGTGTGCGTTCCAATCCCGGTATTCTGATTTCCGGTCACGATCTTAAAGATATGGAGCAGCTGCTCCAGCAGACCGAAGGAACCGGCGTCGACGTTTATACTCACAGTGAAATGTTGCCTGCCAACTATTACCCGGCATTCAAAAAATATGATCATTTCGTCGGCAACTACGGTAATGCCTGGTGGCAGCAGGATAAGGAATTTGCTTCTTTCAACGGTCCTATTCTCATGACCACCAACTGTATTACTCCAGTGAAAGACAGCTACAAAGACCGTTTCTTTACCACCGGTATGGCGGGTTGGCCGGGGGCTGTCCATATCGAGGAAAAGGAAGACGGAACCAAAGACTTTTCAGCTGTGATTGAGTGCGCAAAGGCTTGTGACGCTCCGGTTGAAATTGAAACTGGTGAGATCGTCGGTGGCTTTGCGCACGCTCAGGTTATGGCTCTGGCCGACAAGGTTGTTGAAGCCGTCAAGGGTGGAGCTATCAAGCGTTTTGTCGTTATGGCCGGTTGCGACGGCCGCCATAAAGAGCGGAGCTACTTTACTGATGTTGCTGAGGCCTTGCCACAGGACACTGTCATTCTTACCGCGGGTTGTGCCAAGTATCGTTATAATAAACTCGATCTCGGCGATATCGGTGGTATCCCACGTGTTCTCGATGCCGGTCAGTGTAACGATTCCTACTCCCTAGCTTATATTGCCCTGCAACTGAAAGAGGTCTTCGGTCTGGATGATATCAACGACCTGCCGATCTCCTATGACATCGCCTGGTACGAGCAGAAGGCTGTCATCGTTCTGCTGGCCCTGCTTTATCTGGGTGTTAAGCATATCCGCCTTGGGCCAACTCTTCCAGCATTCCTGTCGCCAAACGTAGCCAAGGTCCTGGTTGAGAACTTCGACATCAAGCCGATCGGTGAAGTTCAGGCCGACGTAGACGCAATCATGGCCGGAAACTAGGCCTGACCGATTGTAACTGAATGACAAAAGCGGGTGTTCAATTAAGGACACCCGCTTTTTTATTGTCTGCTTTATTCGCCTTCTCCCTCAGGGAGAAGGTGCCCGAGAGGGCGGATGAAAGGGGCGGGTTGTATTGTTGTCGTCAACCGCCCCAGAATATAGAGCGAATCGATCTACTCCCCCAGCATGATACGGATGATTTCCCTGTCGGTTTCCTTCATCCCCTCACGGCCCAAACGACCGATATTGTTGATGGTGTTTTCAACCCCCTTGGTGACAATGCCGTCGCCGCCGTAAAACTGTTGTCCCTGCTCATACATGTAGAACCCTAAAATCCCGGCGTCGACCGAGGAGGCGATTTTGGCGGCACAGGACGGTTGGCGCCATCACAGATAATCCCTGAGACTGTCGCCAAGGCATTGACAATGGTATGGGCAACTTCATCGAAACGGCCACCGTGGAGCCAAGCGATTCCTGCACCTGCACCACAACCAGCGCTAACCGCACCGCAGTAGGCCGACAGGCGACCGATACCGGTTTTCTGGTGGATGGTGACCAGGTTCGAAACCACCAGCGCCCGCAGCAGCGTGTCTTTGTCCGAGCCCAGTTCGCGGGCGTAGACGATGACCGGCACCGAAGCTGTAATCCCCTGATTACCACTGCCGGAAGCGATCACCACCGGCAGATCGCAACCGCTCATGCGGGCGTCCGATCCAGCTGCCGCCAGGGCTTTGGCTCGTACCTTGACGTCGTCGTTCCAAGTGCCGAGCAGGACTTTACCGATGTTGGCACCCCAGCTGTGGGTCATTCCCTCTTCAGCAATGGCCATATTGTAGTCGATCTGCTGTTGAATCAGCTCTTCCACATCCACGGGATCGACCGATTCGGCAAATTCGAGAATATCGCGCACATTCAGGATTGAGCGGTCGGTCAGCGGCTCGCTCTCCAGCTCGTCGCAATGGAGGGTGGACATCATCTCCTCACCATTCTTGGTGATGCGGACGATGTTGGTGTGGTAATGGGATATCTGCACGCTGGCTTGTGATGCTCCCGCCTTAACCCTGACAGTCAGATCAAAGGTTAATTCACTTGGAGCCTCAGTGACCTTGATCTCTCTGCTTTCCAGAAATGTCTTGATTTGTCGCTGCTGCTCAGGACTGACTTCGGTCAGAACCTCCAAGATCTTTTCAGCCTGTCCCGCGACAATGCCGGCGGCGGCAGAGGCTGCCAGGCCTTTCAGTCCACCGGTGTTCGGGACAACGACGCTTTTCACGTTTTTAATAATGTTTCTGCTTGCCTCAACCACAACCTGTTGCGGTTCGCAATCGAGGATATCGCGTGCTTGGCCGCTGCATAGGCGATGGCGATCGGCTCGGTACACCCCATGGCCGGGACCAGTTCTTCGCGCAAAATATTGACGTAGGCCTGATAACGTTTGTCGCTGCTTAACATGGAGAGGCTCCTGAAAAGAAGTGGGAAAATTGAAAGCACTTGCATCAATATACAGCAAAGATGGAAACTTTTCGTTGAAGTTTTGCATGCTTGTTGACAGAATACAGCGGATTATGTTTGCTTTTTTCATCACCCGGCGGCGCATGAAAGAGCTGTTCGGTCTGGATGATGGTCAGACCATGCGCAGTGAAGGCAAGACCGAAACCAAGGTTAACATGGGTGAGTGTGATGCTTTCACCGATATCGGGCGACCCTCAAAGCTAGTGGAGAGATCATCGTTGCCGAGCTGTTTACCTCCAACCCACAACTGGTCGCTAACCGCGAGGCTACGCAGGGCAGGGTAAAGCTGGAAAAGATGGAAGACAGCCGCATCTGTATCGGTGCAGTACTGCAGGTCGAGTGCGAACCTGTTCACATGGTTCTCATGGATGTGGCAATCAAGATTCTGGCCGCAGTTGAGGAGATGCTTCCCTCAGTTGTCTCCCCCACGGCAGTCCGGCTATCGACGTTAAGTGACGCAGCGTGACGGTTGTTATACGTGAGTCTGAGTGGAATATTTTAGTTCCGAGGTTACTGCGTCTGGGGGGATGGTATCGTTCTGATTCCATCACCAAATGTGTTTACCCTGGATATGGTTAATGCCGAACATTTTTCGCTACAGATGTGCGTAGATTAAATACTGATAGATCCTGAGAACAATGAAGAGGAGACAGATCAATGGATAAAAAAAGTCTGGAAGAAGGAACAGAGCTGGCCATCAATTTCGAGAAACGTGGCGGACTGGTTCCTGCTGTAGTTCAGGATGTTTCAGATGGTCGTATTCTGATGTTGGCTTATGTGAATCAGTTAGCTCTCGATACCACCTTTGAAAAAGGCATGGCAACATTCTGGTCCACTTCACGCAATGAACTGTGGACCAAAGGGGAGACTTCAGGAGATTTTCTCAAGATTGTTGAAATTCTGACCGACTGTGATCAGGATGCCTTGATCTACCGGGTTGAACCACAGGGTAGCGGGGCATGTCACACCAAGAACCCTGACAGCGGCCGGACCCGCGAGACCTGTTTCTACCGTAAGGCCGATTTGGAGGATCGGTCGTTGACAATGATCTGATGCCGAGTCCTGAGACCGCCGCAGTGAGTTCTAAATGCCAATCTCGACCTCATTGCGGTCAGGATGGATCGGCAGTGGAACGTCTGTTTGGTCGACCTGATAAAGGAGTCTTCTTAAGAAATGGGCAAACAGAATTCAGTCCCTGGGATAGTGAATATCTAAGGGCAGGCCCGGCACCCGTCTATGACGAGCTCTGGCTGAGACTGGAGACAGCTCTCAAACAGAGTGATGTTGAAACAGTCCTTGATTTCGGCTGTGGTGATGGCAACTATTCAATCCTGATGAAGAAGATGGGGTTGCAGGTGACAGGGATCGATGCTTCATTGAATGCTGTCAACCTGGCAAAAAGATTACACCAAGGGGCGAATGTTAAATTTTATAATGGCGATGCAATCCCTGACCATTGTCCCGATCAGTCTATTGATGCTCTGGTCATGCTCAATGTGCTTCACTGTTTAACCCGTGAACAGCGCACTAGTCTGCTCTGTCAGGCTCAAAGAGTTTTAACCCACGGTGGCCTTTTGTTTTGCGAGTCTGCTGTCGACAAACGACAGATCCTACCCTCGGAATGAATGGCAAGAAATCGAGCCTAATATTTACGACGACGGTAGCGGTAAACTCTTTCACTTTTCGACTCTGGCAGATGTCCTCCGGGAGTTTGATCGGTTTACGGTGCAAAGCACCGACCTGCTCGAAAATGTCCATCCTGAGTCGGGAAGAAAAAGCTCTTTACATATCGTGATGGCCATAAAGTCATAGCAAAAAATTGAGACGACATGTTTCATCCCGACTCAGTGTCAGCAGGTCGATCATTTGTCTGTGTGACATTTCTTACAGGGCCTGCAGCCCTTATTGCAGCGGCTTTAATGGCTTCAGAGATCTCTTCCGAGAGCTTTTCACTTTGCATTGCTCGAGCCACCGATATCCCTCCGATGAGAACCCCCATCATCGACCAGGCTCTGGCTCGCTGATCTTGGTCTGTCCGGCCCGCAAACCCTGCGCGACAAGATCTACGATTCGGGTCATCTTTTCTTCATAGATGGATTGAATCTCCTGACCGAAGCGGACGACTTCCGGTGTTAACGTGGCCATGGCACAACCGCAATCAAGATCGCTTCTGTGTGCCTTGCTGAGATAGTATGTTACAAATTCTTTAACCCAGTCCTCTCCGTATTCACGCTGAAAATTCGGGATACCCTCAATAACCTCATCAAGTCCTGCAGTCAGAGCGACCATAAATGCTCGATCCTTTGAACCTAAATGCGAATAGAAGGCCCCTGAGGTAACACCGGCATTTTTGGCCAGCCCATCGACACCGATACCAGCGTAGCCATGCTTTCTGAAACACCGACCAACCGCAGCGATTATTTTTTTTCTTGTTTCTTCTTTGTTTACGCCCTTATGTCTCATAATTACGCCTCATTAAATAGTGATCGCTATTTAAGTATTGACAAATAACGTTCGCTATATTAAAAGTTGAATTGTCTTACTTTATAACGATCGTTATCGTGGTTGCAACTGAACATTCAAACGGTGCAGAAGTCTGTTTCCGTGGTTTGTGGAAAGGTGAAGATGTCGATATGACAAACCTATTAAAATAGAGTCTGGACTTCAGTTCGGGGTTGTCATCATTACATGTGATTTTAACTTCTCATGTTTCAAGAGAGAAGGCAGCTTTCCCCGATATAACGACAGCAGAGGAGCTGTTGAGATGGATGCGTCCTCTGGGACACAGGCTGAAGTCGTTGTATTCAAGCTGCGCACTTCTTCGACCTGATTCTTTTTTTTTAAAACTCTAACTCACTTTTAAAAGGAGAACGATATGCCGTTAACATTAACTTTGACCGAAGGTATTATTCCTGAAGGTAAAGAAAGGGATGCGATCAAACAATTGACCGATTCGATGTTGAAATGGCATCAATTGACCGGAAATTCTATTATGACGCCTAATGTGACAGCACATGTTCAAAAGATTCCAAAGAGTCAATGCTTTTCAGGTGGAAAAGAGTTTTCCGGAGCCTGGATTGAATGGAAGGTGCCATCGTTTGCTTTTAGCGACAAAGCCATTCAAAAAGGCTTTGCTCAGGAAGCAACGGACATCATTCGAGAGCTGTCAGCCGGGAAACAGCCAGCCGACAATATTTATTTTAATGTCGTCCATACGGTTAATGGTGCATGGAATTTAGATGGTAAAGCCATGACCAATGAGGAACTGATAAACGCTATTTCTCAGGGTTGAAGCAAGCATCTGAAAAAATGAAGGTAAAAGGTCCGGCCCCTTGAGAGACATGATTTCAAGGGGCCGGATTTCCGTTGATAGACTGTTTGGTTGTGTCGTTAAAAAATCCAGTTTATTTGTCAACAAGTTGAAGGGGGTTGTTTTCATCCAAGCAAAAGAGTCGATGGGATGTAATCTTTCCAGCGGATCGGACTGCATGCCTTTTCACTCCCTTCAATAATTGATATTGCCTTTGGCTTGTTGCCAATTAAAGTGGTTAGTGACAATCATTCTGGGGGCCGCTGAGATCTTTTTCCGCAACGGATATTCCCGAAACGAGGGAGAGTGTTTTATTATTATCCTGTGGGACGTTTTTATGTTCCTTGACCCGGTGGCTTTTTTTTCATTCAACCCGGCGGTTGGGTTTCCTGGTGCCGGTGAATACTAACACTCTAATAGTGGAGGACAGAATGTACGAACAGTTGAAACATAATGTTTTTCCGATTGTTTTTACCGTTATCAGCTTCATGCTGCTGATGCCTTCCATGGCTCTTTCCCATTGCCAGATTCCCTGTGGGATCTATGATGATTATGCTCGTGTCGAGTCAATGCTTGAAGATGCTGCGACCATGGAGAAATCAGTAAAATGATGGCCGAACTGACAGGTAAGTCTGACGTTCAATCTCAAAATCAGATGGTGCGATGGGTTATGAATAAAGAACATCACGGGCAGAAGATTATTGCGACAATCAGTGACTATTTTTAACCCAGAGGGTTAAGCCGGAACAGAAAGGTTATGCGGAGCGACTTACTAAACATCATGCCGTTATCCTTGCGGCAATGAAGGCCAAGCAAAACTCAACCGAGGATTATGTTCAGGTGCTGAGAAAGAGTATAGAAGCATTGTTGGCTTTTTATCCCGAGCACAAGCATTGACCTTTTGGTCCCTGTTGTCGTTAATCGTGAAGGTTGCTCAGAAGCCCGGCTGTCATTGGTCTGTGGAGGAATAGGGTGAGTGGATAATATCAGCTTGTGACCTTTATTTTTCAAGCCGTGGCATTGACAAGAAAATAGACTTAAGCTGCTTTCAGCTGACCGATTAATGCCTTAGAATCTTGCCACTCCTCTAGTGCTGAGAACCCATATCTTTTTTATCTAGTGGGGTTTTTCAAGTCGCTGTGATAACATGTGTTTGTCGCATTTTAGCGTTAAATTCCATCTTTATTGGAGATTAGCGGATTCTCCGCTTCTTGAAAGGACAATACCGACTCAAAGTTCTGAAAATTTATGTCGCTGCTTTTATTAACGTCAGAGGTGAAGAATGCACAGGAGGAAATAATGCCTATCAAACGGATCTGGCATGGTTGGACGTCTCAGGAACATGCTGATAAATACCAAACTCTTCTTAATAATGAAGTTTTCCCTCAAATAGAATCAAAACAACTTCCGGGCTATTTAAGCATCGAACTTTTACGACGTGAGCTTAATGACGAGGTCGAATTCATCACGATAATGACCTTTCAAACACTGCAGAACGTCATCGATTTTCAGGAGCAGGATTGTCCCCGTTGTTATGTTCCGGAGAAAGCTTTAAAACTGTTGAAGCGATGGGATCAGATTTCATCCCATTACGAAGCGATTGAGACCAGACATTATCCAGCCATTCAGGCATCGTAGACAAAAAAAGTCGGTTGGTAAAACATAAGTAAGAACAGAAAAATGCGCTGCAATCAAGTGAGCCTTGAGAACGGCGTATTTTTTCTGTCGCTGGCAACCGCTCCCTTTGCCTTTAGTGCGGTGAGTTTTGTCGGGGACCTTGAATCGTAGTGCTTTCCACGACTCTGTCAAGTTTTTTAAGACTGTTGACAAGCTGGCAGCGACGCACCTAAGGGCGGGAGAGCAAAAACAAGAACAGTGTGAACATCAGATGTTGCCAGTAACGCAAAATTGCACTTGTTAACGCGACGAATATGGTAACGCAGAGCATTTTCGCAGGCAGAATATCCCCAGTATCAGAATGGTTTGTGCTAGATTGCTTCATCTGAAACTCTGGTGGTGTGAATGTGACCACTGATCATTAAGACCACAAGCTGTTACAAGGGAAACAGAACGATGTTGATTAGCAACGAAGAGCGGGAAGCCGTTTATAAAACGATTTATGCAAGAAGGGATGTCAGGAGCGAATATAAATCGGATCCGGTTCCTGATGATGTTTTGATGAGAGTGCTGAAGGCTGCGCACCATGCGCCCAGTGTCGGCTTTTCGCAGCCATGGGATTTGTGGTCGTTAAAGAGGCGGATGTCAAGCAGCAGGTCAAGGATGCGTTTCAGCTGGCCCATAACGATGCTGCCGAAATGTTTGAGGGTGACAGGCAAGAGCAGTACAAAAGTTTTAAACTGGAAGGAATTATGGAGGCTCCTGTCGGTGTCTGCGTGACCTGTGACAGATTGAGAAACGGTCCTGTCGTTATTGGCCGAACAGCTATTCCGGAAATGGATCTTTACAGTACTGTGTGCGCTGTTCAGAATTTATGGCTGGCTGCCAGGGCCGAAAACCTGGGCTTGGGATGGGTGAGTATTATTGACAATGAAGCCCTGAAGGAAATCCTAGCTATCCCTGAACATGTTGTTCCAATCGCTTACCTTTGCATTGGTTATGTCAGCCATTTTCATGACAACCCGGAGCTGGAAAAAGCGGGTTGGTTGCCGCGGGAAAATATCGGTGAATTGATTCATTATAACCGTTGGTAAATGGTTCTATGAGGTATCAGTTGCAGAGGCGAACGCGTCTCTGCCTTGTGATGAAGGATGTTCGAAACCATATCGGCATGAAGACTTTCGGTGCGACTGTCCCGGAGCCGCGGACCTGTTTCAGTTGCGAAGGCGTTGGTTTCATTTATTCTCAGAAAAATTGTCGAGGAGGTTCTCCCAGCCATTTTAGAGGGTGAAAGCGTTTACAGTTCCTTTATCGCGTGGCAAAAGACAAAGATAGGTCTTCAACTTTTTTATCGGGTGGGTAGAGGGGGCAAACGATGAAATATATTGAACTTGATGTGCGAACAACGTTGATTGTTCACGGCTATGATGACAACAATGACGAAATCGTTCAGGAGGTCGGTGAGCAGGATTATATGACGAAATTAATTCCACTTGAGCGGATTCTGTCGCTCAGTGAAAACTACCTGTTGGTCGCAGGTTCTCACGGCCGAGTGATGTATTGGGAATATCGTGGGACAATGGCGGAGGTCAAGCGTCGTCTGGAAAGTGCGGGATTGGTTATTCTCTGATCCCGAGGTTGCGCTGATTGAAATAACAGGCAGCACATTTTAACATTGATCAGCACCCACAACCACAGTTGTGGCAAACTTTGCGATGGGCACTGTCCGGTACAATTGTTTCGGCAGCAAAAGCAAGGCGATTGACGCCGCGGCGTATGTCATCAAGCAGGTTACAGTCTTTGCTTTCCCCGATAATGTGTCCCAGGCAGTGGTTTCCTGTCCCTGCTTCTGTTGAGCGCAGCTTGACGGCATTGAGGATGTCTCCATATCCCTGGACTTGAACGGCCAGCTCTTGCTCTTCCTGAAAGCGGACATTGACTCCTGCTGTCCGGAGTTCGCCGTCAAGTTGCTCAGCCAGAGATGAAACAGTTGTCGCATCAAGATCATAATGCCAGTTGCCGATGAACTGGCGCTGGTAGAGAGTCAGGGTAATCACTTTGTTCATACCGCTTTCCTTTGCCGCTGAGGGATTCATATATCTGTTTGGAAAATAGCGGAATAGCGCTGTTTTGACAAGGAGTGTCTCTTCTCAGATCGGTTTTATCAGCGTTAGGGACAGGTGATTACATCTGCATTTCTTTTTATTGTTCTTTCAGGTATTCTTTCGGTCGTCGAAATCGAATGGAAAGAGTTGTCAGTTATGTCAGAAGTACAATCACATCGTTTGCCGCCACAAAACCTGGAAGCAGAAATGTCAGTTTTAGGGGGGGTACTGCTGGATAATGAAGCGATGAACCGGGCGTTGGAATTTTTAACCCCGGATGATTTTTATCGTGAAAGTCACCGTAAAATATTTAAGGCAATGCTGGCCCTCGGCGAGAAAAGTGAACCCGCCGATCTGGTCACCTTGACGGCTGAACTTAAGAACCGAGATGAGCTGGATGATGCGGGAGGAAGCTCCTATTTGGCAACTCTGGTTGACTATGTGCCGACCGCAGCCAATATCGCTTATTATTGCAAGCTTGTTAAAGAAAAAGCCATTGCCCGCAAATTGATTGAGGTCTCGACCGATATTGCCACGAGCGGGTATGAAGGTGGGGATATGGAAGATATCCTTGACCGAGCAGAAAAATCGATTTTTGAAATCTCCGAAAACCGGGCCAGACCCTCCTATTTTCCTGTGCGTGATATCCTCAAAGACACTTTCAAGGCGATCGAGAAGCTCTATGAACGCAAGGAACTGGTGACTGGAGTGCCGACGGGATATACCGATCTGGACAAAATGACTGCTGGGTTGCAGCCGAGCGATTTGGTCATTCTGGCGGGACGGCCGTCGATGGGGAAGACCGCTTTTGCACTCAATCTGGTTGAATATGCGACAACAAATACAGAAAAACCGGCTCCTGCAGTTATCTTTTCATTGGAGATGAGTAAAGAGCAGTTGGTACAACGCCTGCTCTGTTCTTTGGCCAAGGTCGATGCCGGGCGTCTGCGAACCGGTCATCTGGGAGAATCGGACTGGCCCAAATTAACCATGGCCGCCGGCCAGCTGAATGAGACTGAGCTTTACATTGACGATACGCCGGCAATCTCTGTCCTCGAATTGCGATCCAAATGTCGCCGCTTGGCTGCTGAACATGGACTGGGGTTGATCGTTGTTGATTATCTGCAGCTGATGCGCGGCAGCAATCCCGAAAGTCGGCAGCAGGAGATTTCTGAAATCTCCCGTTCATTGAAAGCTCTGGCCAAGGAACTCAGTGTTCCGGTCGTGGCTTTGTCGCAGTTGAACCGTTCGCTCGAAAGTCGGACTGACAAACGTCCGATGATGGCTGATTTGCGCGAATCGGGAGCGATTGAGCAGGATGCCGATGTTATCATGTTTGTTTATCGCGATGCTGTCTATTGCGAGGATTGCAAAAGTCGTGAACGAACCTGCGACAAAGGGCATGATAAAGATGCTGAGATTATTATCGGTAAACAGCGGAATGGTCCAATCGGTACCGTTCACCTGACCTTCCGAGGTGAATTTACCCGCTTTGAAAATCAGTCCAAGCGAGAAGATGGCGGATACTGATCTTAACAGGCCATAGCGGTGGCTGTTGTAGACAATATCTGCTCTGTCCACTGGTGGGCATCCTGATAAGCTCTTAACAGCGCCTCGTCTTGCTCATGAAATTCTGCCGTTTGCTGCAGAATCTGATATTCAACGGTTTTGATTTCACTGAGCACCTGCCCCAGCAGTCCCTTATGGTGGAGAATCGCTTCTTTAATATTTTTTGCAGGGGCACCTGACTCAGGAACTGGTTTTCATCAATGCCGAACAGTTGCCGGACGCCGGACAGTAAGCCGATCAAAAATGCTTGATCTGACCTGAATGACAAGGCAATAGCGGCATAGTTTTCACAGGCTCTGGCACGGGTCAGGATCAGGTTAACTGCACCAACACTGCTGGAGGAGTCGTTTAACATCGACATCATGACGATCCACTTGCGCACCTGGACCAGACCAAGAAGGACAACGGCATCCTTGATTGAGCTGACCGGGCGGACCAGCGCACAGATGGGGCTGTTGACGATTCTCAGGAGTTGTGTCGCCAGAACCGGGTCTCGATTGATAAGACGAACCATGCCATCAATATTAACGTGTTCCAGGTTGGTTGCATTGATTGTTATAATGGTGTCGGTGATTTTCCACGTATCGGCTGTCCCTGCAGTTCTTCCGGTTCGGCAAGAAAATAACCCTGAAACAGGGTGAATCCTTTGTTTTTAAAGCGTTGGTATTGTTCTTTTGTTTCAACCCGCTTGGCAACCCAGCTTTGCGATGACGTCGAGCATTCCCGTCTTTGATCAAGCTTTCTTTCCAGAGATCGATCAAGAGCATCGACCTTAATATAGTCGAAGTATTTAATCAGTGGCTTCAATCTGGAGCTGAAATCAAAATCGTCAAGAGAAAAACGAAATCCTGCCTGGCGCCAGGCGATTATGCGTTCGATCAGTCTTTCATTGAAATCGATTGATGCCGGAAGTTCAATAATGACCGAATCGGTTGGCAGGGGAATGAAGTCGTTTGAATCAAGCAGGTTTGCGGAAAAATTGATAAACAGTTTTTCGGCATGGGATGCAGTTGTTGATTGATTCCTGTGCAGAGATTCAGAATAACTTCTTTGGTCGCGAGGTCCTCACCATACTCTGCAGCCGAAGCGAAATCATCGTGGCGGAAAAGCAGCTCAGATCCAAAGATATCTTCATTGGTGGTATAGATCGGTTGGCAGGCAAGTAATGTCTTTTGAGAAAGCATCCGGTCTCTCCAGCTATCCCTTGACACGATTTCCGGTTAGAAGTCCCAAAAAAGCCCATCTTCGGGCCGAAGATGGGCTTTGTCTTCATCGTGTCTTCGGCAGCCCGGCTATCCCTGAAGGACCCGTGGCTTTGCGTCCCCGGGTTACCCCGGGTTTGCTATTTTCGGATATTTAGAGCTAGAGGGTAACTTTTAACTACTGCAAAATCAAGGACTTTAATCTTGATCCTTATCGGTGGACGTAACTAGTCGCCATTGTTGCCTCTTTTGACATCAATTGCCAGTGTTCGGATCTTTTTCCTCAACGTATTGCGATTGATTCCGAGAACCTCAGCCGTACGAACCTGATTCCCTCGGGTTTTAGCCAGCACAATGTTGATAAGCGGACGTTCAACCTGATGCAGAACCATTTCGTACAGGTTGTTCATCTCCTGAAGGTTCATTCGGGCCAGAGAATTTTCAAGTTTTCGAACAACCAGTGCTTCGAGTGACTCGTCATTGCTGATGACGCTGTCGTCTGAGCCACACAGACCGGAAAAATCAGTTGGTGTCAGAATGTGATTCGGGGAAAGTAGCGCCGCACGTTTGATCACATTTTCAAGCTCTCTGACATTTCCGGGCCAATCATGCACCTTGAGCTTTTCAAGTGCTTCAGGCGAGCACTCCATAGTGTCGATACCAAGATCCTGTTTCGCTCGCTGGAGGAAAAATCGGCCAGCATGGGAATGTCATCGCTACGGTCACGCAGGGCCGGCAGATTGATCGGTACCACATTGAGCCGGTAGTAGAGGTCTTCCCTGAATTGCTTGTTTTTGACCTGCTCAACCAGATTCTGGTTGGTGGCGGCGACGATGCGAACGTCGATTTTTACGGTTTGGCTGCCCCCCGTCCTGGTAATCTCCTTTTCCTGCAAAACCCTGAGCAGTTTCGCCTGGAGTTCGAGCGGCATATCACCAATCTCATCCAGAAAAAGAGTTCCTTGATCGGCTTGTTCGAACTTTCCGCTTTTGCGCTCCGTGGCACCGGTAAAAGCACCGCGCTCATGACCGAACAATTCGCTTTCCAGCAGCTCATGCGGGATTGCCGCACAATTGAGAGCAATAAATGGTTTTCCCAATCTCGGGCTGTTGATGTGAATGGCTCTTGCAATCAGCTCTTTACCGGTTCCACTTTCTCCGGTGATAAGGACTGTCACGTCAGCTCCGGCCACCCGCCCCAGGGTTTTGTAGACGTCCTGCATCGGTTGACTGTTGCCGATAATTGAGCGGCCGAAACTGTATTGATCCTGCAGTTCTTCTTTGAGTTGATCGATCTGCTCTGTGACTGCCGCTGCTTTTTCCGCCTTGAGGATGATGGCGTCAAGAGCAGTCAGATCAAACGGTTTGGTCAGGTAGTCGTACGCACCATGCTTCATTGCGCTGACAGCATGCTCCATTGTGGCCTCTGCGGTCATGATAATAACCAGCATTTCCGGGTAGTCGGAGCGGAACTCTTTCAGCAGATCCAGTCCTTGGATACCGGGCATCTTGATGTCCAGAACGGCCAGGTCGTAGTGATTTTACCGGCCAGAGCTCTGGCCTGGGAGCCGTCCTCAGCAAGATCAACGATAAAGCCCTGTTTCTTTAGAGCTTTTGACAGAACCCAGCGAATGCTTTCTTCATCGTCGGCAACAAGTATGCGTTTAATTGGCATTATTTAAGGCTTTCATGGATTGAATCAGGAGACGTGTTTTGTCTCAAGGGTAAAGAGACCTGGGTCATGGTCCCGCCGTTTGGCAGATCGTAAAAATGCAGCAGACCATCATGGTCGCTGATTATTTTTTGGCAGATGGCCAGCCCCAGGCCGCTTCCTCCCGATTTGGTTGTGTAGTAGGGGGTAAAGATTTTCTGTATTTCGTCCTTGGGTATACCGGGGCCTCGATCGTAAATATTGATCTGAACCATAGGTGTCGGACGGTTTCCCGGCAGGCCGAGGTGGTAGTTTGCATCAATTCTGGTTTCGATCCGGACCGATGTATTGTCAGCCGTTGCTTCACAGGCATTTTTAATCAGGTTGAGAAATAATCTGACCAGCAGGTCACGATCAGCGATAAGCTCAGGGATGCTGGGGTCGGGATGAAAGCCGATTGTAATGCTGCGGTCAGACGATGAGTTGGTCTGCAGAGTGACCACTTCATCGAGAAGCTGATTCAGATTGACCGCCCGGTTTTCCACCTGGCGGGGGCGGGACAGGCTCAGCAATTCTTCAATGATGCGGTTAATCCGTTCAACTTCACGGATGATCAGCTGGGTATGCTCCTGCAGCTCGTCTTCGGGACCAAATTCCATCTGCATCAGTTGGGCTGAGCCTTTGATGCCGCCAAGGGGATTTTTGATTTCATGAGCCAACCCGGCGGCCATTGTTCCCACCATACTCAGTCTGTCGGCATGGCGGATCGCATTTTCCAGAGATCTGATCTGGGTCAGGTCATGCAAAATGATGACGGCACCCTGTTGCTGTCCTGTGTCTGAAAAGATTGGTGATACGGTCACACTGACCGGTTTTTTATTTTTGGGATCATGGCCGCGGAGGGTAATGGTCTCATGATCGGAGATGGAGCGTCCGTCTCTGAGGACAATGCGAATCAGATGACAGAGTGTTTCCTGATGGGCAAAGCATTTAAACAGTGACTGACCGAGACTTTTCTTGTCGGATCTGCCGGTAAAATTTTGAGCTGCTGGATTGAAGACCTCGATAATTCCGTGCTGATCGACAGCGATCACTGCATCGTCAAGATTATCGACAATCATGGCATAGTTCTGCGAGAGGAACTGTTGATTGTTCATGCGGCCCGACTCTGTAGAAAGAAGTCTCTGGTCAACTCCTGTAGCTGCTCTACCGTTGTTGTTTTCTGCAGGGCCGCGCGAAAATGACTGGCACCGGATAGGCCGCGTGCATACCAGCATAGGTGCTTGCGCATCTCTAGCACCGCTTTGTGGTCTCCGAACTGTGACCGGTGTAGCTCAAGGTGGCGCAGTGCCGTCCGGCAGATCTCTTCCGCCTCTGGTTTTGCGGCTTCGTCACCGTGAAGAAGAGCTATGATTCCGCTGATAATCCAAGGGTTTCCATAGCCGCCGCGGCCAATCATAATTGCATCGCAGCCGGTTTCACGGAACATTTTTATCCCTTCCTGCGGAGAGAAAATGTCGCCACTTCCAAACACCGGTATATTTAAGCTGTTTTTCAGCCTGGCGAGTTGGTCCCAATCTGAATGTCCCGAGAACCCCTGGCTTCTGGTCCGGGGGTGGAGGGTTATGGCATCAATCCCTTCGCCTTCGGCTATTTTTCCAATTTCCAGGTAGTTGAGCGAATGCTCATCCCAACCGGAACGGATTTTTATCGTCAATGGACCATGATAAGCTTTGCGGACAGCCATGCAGATGGCACGGACACGTTCAGGAGTTGCAGCAGAGCGCTGCCGGCACCATTGCGAACAACTTTTTTAACCGGACAACCCATGTTGATGTCGAGCAGTGATCCCGCATCCTCGACCATTTCAGCGGCCTGAGCAAGAACCTGTGGATCATCTCCAAATAGCTGAATTCCCAAGGGGCTTTCAGTTGGATGGGAGTCGAGAAGAAGGCAGGTTTTTTTGCCCTCGCGAATCATTCCATTGGCGCTGATCATCTCGGTAAAGACCAGTCCGGCACCGTAATCTTTCATGATTTTACGATAGGGGAGATTGGTTATTCCAGCCATGGGAGCAAGGATAATCGGGCTCGATAGCGACAATGATTTTATTTTGGGGGTAGTGATTTGCATAATAATTAGGCATTTTATCAGTATGCTGATTGAGCGCAAGATAAAAATTTAACCTGGTTTGAAAGGCCGATAAATTATGCGGGTCTTCGTTGTGAATACTGTATACAATTTACAGCTTGACAAGGAGGGAATGACTTTGCTAAAACGATATTTGGAAATTTAAGCGAAGGAGGGTTTTTCCAGTCCCCATGATGGAGTTGATTTCTTCCACATAAAGTTCATTTCAGGACTGCCTGAAAAACTGTTCGATGAGTCTGTTTTTTCCGCAGTTGGTTTTGGTTTTCCGCTTTGCGGATCATTTCTACATTTGGCCCTTAGGGCATCTAACTGTTTTTAACAACCACAAAGGAGAGAGAGTATGTCTACATTGAAAAAAGTTTTAGCGCAAAAGATCGCTGAGCATCGTCCTCGTACCGCCCGCCTGGTCAAAGAGTTCGGCGATGTGAGTCTTGGTGAAACGACAATCGGTCAGGCGATCGGCGGCGCACGTGGCATAAAGAGTCTGGTCACTGATATCTCTTATCTTGATCCGATGGAAGGGATTCGCTTTCGCGGCCTGACCATTCCTGAAACATTCGAAGCACTCCCTAAGGCTCCGGGCCAGGATTATCCATCTGTTGAAGCTTTCTGGTATCTGTTGATGACCGGTGATGTCCCAACGCTCGAGCAGGCTGAAGAGGTTGTCGAGGATTGGAAAACACGTTCACAGATTCCCTCTTATGTTATCGATGTCCTGCGTGCATTGCCACGTGACAGTCATCCAATGGTCATGTTCTCATCGGCCATCCTGTCGATGCAGCGTGATTCAATCTTCTCCAACAATTATGCCGCCGGTAAATTCAACAAGATGACCTGCTGGGAAGATATGTATGAGGATGCCAGCAATCTGATGGCTAAGCTTGCCCCAATCGGTGCTTATATCTATCGCATGAAGTACAAAGGCGATATTCATATCGACGCCGATCCTGAGCTTGATATGGGGGTAACTTTGCCCGTATGATGGGTGTTGACGCTCCTTATGATGATGTTGCCCGTATGTACTTTATCATCCACTCCGACCATGAGTCCGGCAACGTGTCAGCTCACGCTACGCATCTGGTTGCATCTGCGCTGTCTGATGCCTTCTATGCTTATAGTGCTGGTATTAATGGACTGGCTGGTCCTCTTCACGGTTTGGCAAATGAGGAAGTGCTGCGTTGGACCCAGAATTTCATGCAAAAACTGGGTGGTAAACTGCCAAGCAAAGAGCAGCTTAAAGAAGCTCTGTGGGACACTCTTAACAGCGGTCAGGTTATTCCGGGTTACGGCCATGCCGTTCTGCGTAAGACCGACCCACGTTACACGTCTCAGCGTGAGTTCTGCCTCAAGACCGAAGGTCTTAAAGATTATCCGCTGTTAAACTGGTCAGCATGATCTTTGAGACAGCTCCTGACGTTCTTCTTGAGCATGGTAAGGCTAAGAACCCGTGGCCAAATGTTGACGCCCAGTCTGGTGTTATCCAGTGGTACTACGGAGTTACCCAATACGAATTCTACACCGTGCTGTTCGGCATCGGGCGTGCCCTCGGGTGTCTGCCCAACATTACATGGGACCGCGCTTTAGGTTATCCTATTGAGCGTCCTAAGTCCGTGACCACCGACATGCTTGAGCAGGTTGCCGGTATCAAGTAGGCTTTGAATAATTCGAGTGGTTTTGTTTATTTGGGAGGTTCTTCGGAACCTCCTTTTTTTTTGTACGACCTTTTACCTTTTTCTGTTGTCGCGATATAATTGAAAGCGATTTAAAGGTCGGGTCCGCACTGATACCGTGAATTGTATCTTGAGATATCTGTGGCAGTTTACAAAAGGAGTTATCAAAAAATGAAATACAGATTTTTAATTGTTGGTCTTGTTTTTTTCTGGTGGCCGGCCTGTCGGGCTGTGCAACAAATACGACCCATGAAAAAACGAAACAGGGTGCAGGGCTTGGGGCTCTGGTCGGTGCTGTTTCCGGGGCCATTATCGGCTATCAGGCTGACCATTCTGGAGGGGCTCTCAGAGGGGCTTTAATCGGTGGTGCTGCCGGAGGTGCTCTCGGAGCCGGGGCTGGTGCTTATCTGGACAAACAACAGACTGAATTCGAACAGGAGCTCGCGACCGAAAGGAGTCAGAACCAGATCAAGATTGAAAGGCAGCAAGATGAGATCCTTAAATTGACCTTGAGCAGTGAAGTCTCATTCGATTTCAATTCAGCCAGAATCAAAGTTTCTTTTCAATCGGCTCTCGATAAGATTGCCGATATCATGAACCGTTATCCACGGACCCAAATAATGGTCGCGGGCCACACGGACAGTGTTGGATCTGAACAATACAATCTGGAGCTGTCTTTGCGTCGAGCTAATGCTGTCGCAGATTATCTGATTTCGCGCGGCGTGATGCGCTCTCGAATCGGGACCGAGGGCCGGGGGGAGCTTGAGCCGATTGCTGATAATGGCAGCCCGAGCGGCAGGGCCAAGAATCGCAGGGTTGAGATTTTTGTAGTTCCCTACAGCGATACCGCGCGATAGATCGATTATATCTCAATCTTGAAATGAAACTGTTTGATCGGGCCCTCTCTGGGGGCCCTTTCTTTTTCATGCAACGAGGCGTTGCCCTGTGCGTCGATCATGAGAACACTTGAACTCCGTGTTCCATAATCTTCACTTCGGATATGAATTGCCGAAAGAAGCCGTTCCCATTCAAGATCAACTCCTGTCTCGGGAAGATGATGATCCGGAACTGTACGGTCATCAGCGAGCAGATCGAAGAGAGCTTGCACGTCAGGTACCGGTTGATTAAGCAATAAGGCCAATTGCTCTTTTCCTTGTCTTACTTTGGGCCAGGGGGTGTTTAAGCTGGCGTTGCTCAGACCGTGGATTCCCGGCTCGAGTTGCTGGACTGTGTTATTGCGGTTGGAAAAAAAGTAGAGTTTTTAAGGGTGCCGAAGAGTAGATTAAAGCCACGATAAGCATCTTTAACGCTCATGAGAAGATCAGTCAAACGGTCTTCGCCGGTTGTATTGTTTAGGCAGGTCAGGGGAAGTTCACCACGACTGCAATATGTGCCTTCTCTTGGAACACCTTCCCGGACGTTGGTAACGGCGGCAAGACGGCCTGATCGGCTGATTCCCATCCACGTCCCACCACCGTCCAGATCTTTCCCGGCAAGAATATCGGGATGATCCTGCCACCAGTGAGCTGGAAGAGACTGGCGCCGATAAAATTCGTCACGGTTTGCAGCCAGAACGAGTGGATACTCTGGATGAATATTATAAGCAAAGAGAATCAGGCACATGGCAGAACCCTTCCTCAAAACACCACGGACTTCTGGTGGTCCAGATCGGGGGAGGCTATTTTTTTTCCTTTTCTTTGCGCGTAGCGTAGATCAGCAATTTTCTGTCGGTAAAGGTCTCAACTTCGCCGGCGAAGGATTCAATTTCAAAAAAATCGTGAATTTTAGCAGGGGCTTCCATGAAAAACCTGTTGATCTCCTGGATTTTGGATCGACTTAAACCGGCCGTTTTAACCCATTCCTGAAAATCGTGAGTCTTCGAAATGATCTGTGTTTCCTGCAGAATCAGTTCGGCATCGAGGATCATATTGCGCCATTCTTCTTCTTTGTAGGCTTTCATGTGAGTCGGGTTGCGCATGGTCTCCATCGCCTGGAAAAAGTCGGCCACTTCCGGGTCGGACGGCATCAATGTATCAATGATAACCATTCTTCCGCCGCGCCTGAGAACACGGTGAAATTCCTTCAAGGCTCGCGGAACGTCGGCAAAGTGATGGGAGGCAATCCTGCAGGTCAACAGGGTAAACGAGCCTGCCGGAAAGGGCAGGTCTTCAGCATCGGCCTCACGGAATATGACGTTATCGACCCGTCCTTCTTCGGCTATATGCTCTTGTGCTTTCTTGAGCATCTGCATGGTCAGGTCTGAGGCAACAACCTGGCGGACCTTCGGGGCAAAGTAAAGTGCCATGTGACCACCGCCACAGGCTACGTCAAGCATGTTGTCGTCATGTGTCGGGTTCAATAACCGTGCAGCTTCTTCAAGATCCTTGCCGGCTGAAAAGTGCGTTGCTTCAACAAATGCGGTTGCCGTTTTGCCGAACTGCTCGCGGACCCGATTTTTGAATTTACTATCCATTCAGGTTCCTCCATGAAGATTCAAACAGTAGTATAGCATTGAACTTTAAAATATTTTGTGAATATTTAACTGTAATAGTATTTTTTCCTGTTGGCTTGAAAGTCAAGGGGGAGGCTAAAAAAAACTGAGGCTTGGCGAACTCATCAGGCTCGGTTACAATCGGTTCTTTTTAAGGAGATAGGTGATTTATGCAGAAATGTATCGTCGGTCCTGAGACCAGTCGCATGTTGGAGCTGGGTCACCCCTGGGTGCTTGCCGACCGCTATACAAAGAAGTGGCCTCAGGGAAATGTTGGGGATTTGATCGCTTTGAGCAATCAAAAAGGTGATTTTCTGGCGACAGCTCTATATGATCCTGATGATCGTATTGTCGCCCGTGTTCTGGATAAAAACAAAATACAGTTAAATGCAAAGTGGCTGGAAAAGCGCATGCAGCAGGCTGTTGATTTGCGTAGACAGGCCTTACTGGAAGAGACCGACAGTTATCGATTGATCAATTCCGAAGGAGATGGCCTTCCCGGATTGACGCTCGATCGTTATGGTGACTATCTGATGCTGCAGCTCTATTGTCGTGCCTGGGAAACCCATTTAGAACTGTTGAAAAAAGTAATGCAATCGGTCTATCAACCGCAGGGCATCTACCGTAAATTCAGACCTCAGGAAACACGTGCGCTGGAAGCAAAAAGCCCTTCCAAGGAATATAGCCGCCTGATCGCAGGAAGGGCGGCTACTGTACCTCTGAGAGTCAAGGAAAACGGCTTGACGTTTCTGGTCGACCTTCGGGCCGGTTTAAATACGGGCCTGTTGCTGATCAGCGTCGAAATCGGTGTGAAATCATGGCTCGGGTCGCGGGAAAGCGTGTGCTGAATCTGTTCGCTTTCACCGGTGCATTTTCTGTCGCGGCTGCTGCGGCAGGGGCAAGAATGGTCACCAGTGTCGATGTTTCGGAAAAGTACCTGGGGGTTGCACGAGATAATTTTTCTGAAAACCGGTTGAACCCGAAACTGCATGAATTTATCGTAGCTGACGTTTTTGCCGAACTGGCTAAAATGGGTTCGCAGCAGCGAGTATTCGATGTTGTTATTTTGACCCGCCTTCCTTTTCAACCACCAAGAAAAGCCGTTTCTCGACTCATGGTGGAACGGCTAAGCTGGTTGCAGCAACACTTCCCCTGCTTGCTTCTGGTGGTTTGCTGGTCTGTTCTTCGAACCATCAGAAAGTGTCTCTGGATGATTATTTCAAGGAGTTACGCAAGGGGGCACTGCAGGCTGGTGTTGATTTAAAACGATCTTTACGGCAGGTCAGGCGGAAGACTTTCCTTGTTCCGTCAGTTTTCCGGAGGGTCGCTATCTCAAATTTGTCATCAGTGTGAAGGGCTAACCCTTGCGTGTGATGAATAGCCATTTCTTTGAGTTGGGCGCAGTCTTATGAAAGTTATTAACCAGCTGGTCAGATCGTGGTTGTTGGTCGCCTGTCTTGTGCTGGCTGTTATCTTTGTCTGGCAGGCAACCCGATGGGCTTATAATGGCGCATTAGAAACGATGGCAACGACCAGTGGAGAGCGTTTGACCCTTTACGAGGGAACTTTACGTGAGGCCCTCAGCCGTTATGCTTTTCTGCCTTATGTCCTCGCACAGGATCCGGATGTGCAACTTCTTCTGGAAAAGAAACGCGGCGTTGACACCGTCAACCGCTATCTGGAAAAACTCAACGGCGAAGCGGAGCAGAGGCATTTTTTGTCATGGACAGGGCCGGCGATACATTGGCCGCCAGCAACTGGCGCGATGAACTGACTTATGTTGGGCATAATTACCGCTTTCGCCCTTACTTTATCGAAACGCAAAAAGGGCGGACAGGACGCTTTTTCGCTATTGGTGCGACAACCGGGCGTCCCGGCTATTTCTTTTCTCATCCGGTGTTGAGGGCAGGGCTGAATGTTGGCGCTGCTATGGTCAAGGTTAATCTGCGACCACTGCAGGACGGTTGGCATAATGGTGGCGAAACGGTTCTTGTCAGCGATAAGAACGGTGTTGTTTTTCTGTCGAGTTTTCCCGATTGGATCTATCGCACCCTGACGCCGCTGTCGGCTGAACAACTGGTACGGATACGGGCAGGAAAGCAGTATGGCGACAAGGACTTAAGTCAGCTTCCGGTTAAGACGCTTGATATCCTGAGTGAAGGGCTGCGTGTTGTTCGTTTTGACAAGGGCCGCTATCTGATGTTGTCACGGCCACTTCCCGGTCTGGATTGGAATATGCACCATCTGGTCTCTCTGGCTCCAGCCAAGAAACAGGCACGCTTGGTTGCTACCAACGGGACGATTCTTGCTCTGTTGATTCTGGCTCTAGGGTTATACGGGCGTGAGCGTAAATTGAAAGACATTTCCCGACGTAAAGCGCGTGAGGCTGAGGCCTTCAAAGAGATGAACATTCGTCTGCAGGAAGAAATTGTCGAGCATAATCGAACTGAGCAGGTTCTGCGTGAGACGCAGGATGAACTCATTCAGGCCGGGAAACTCGCAGCTCTGGGACATATGGCTGCGGGCATCGTGCATGAGTTGAACCAGCCTATTTCGGCGATCCGGACATATGTTGCCAGTTGCGGATTGTTGCTCGAACGGCAGGAAACAGCAAAATTACAGGACTCTCTAACGGCAATAAAGCGGACGACCGAGCATATGGGGCAGATTACAAAACAGTTGAAATCGTTTGCTCACAAAGCACCACAACAACTGGAACCGATCGTCGTTCAGGACAGTCTCGGGGAAGTGGTGACTATGACTGCGGCGCTGATCAAGAAAAGTTCCGTCACCTTGACGTTGGAGACTGCCTCAAACCTCTTGTTGTCAGCAGCCATCGAGGATGGATTGCTCAAGTTCTGTTAAACCTGATTCGAAACGCCATCGATGCCATGGAAAGTGTTGACGATAAACAGCTTTTGATCTCTGTTGCCGAGAAAAACAGGCAAGCTGAGATTTCTGTGATCGATAATGGAACGGGAATTGCCGAGCATATTTCGAAGGAATTATTTACTCCATTTGTCACAACTAAGGCTGTTGGCGACGGGCTCGGTCTCGGATTGTCTATTTGCAATCGGATCGTTGCCGATCTAAAAGGGACGATTCGAGCCGAAAACAATGAGGGCGGGGGGGCTTGTCTGATCGTGTGCCTGCCATTGATGGAAAGTCAACAGGAGGGTTGTCATGAATAAACAGGCACCATCAGTATTTTGGTCGACGACGATGCGGAAATGAGAGAAGCAACCGGTTTGTGGTTGGAACTGTCCGGTTACCAGGTCCGCAGTTTTGCTGATGCCGGTTCCGCTCTTGAACAGCTGACCAGGGATTTTCACGGTGTTGTGGTCAGTGATGTTCGTATGCCAGGATGGATGGGATGGAATTTCTGGCCTGTTTGAATGAGATTGATTCCGACATCCCGGTAGTCCTGGTATCGGCACATGGCGATGTGCAGATGGCGGTTGATGCAATGCGAAGGGGCGCCTACGATTTTATCGAGAAGCCGTTTGAACCTGAGAGATTGCTTGATGTTGTCCAGCGGGCGAGTGAAAAGCGCAGGCTCGTTCGTGAAAATCGGGAATTGCGGAAAAAACTGGCGGGATCGGTTGGGATTGAGCAGCGTTTGCTTGGTACCAGCCCAGTGATCAGGCAATTACGTGAACAGTTGCTTGATGTTGCCGATACCGATGCTCCGGTTCTTATCCGTGGCGAGACTGGAACGGGTAAGGAGGTTGCGGCCCGCTGCCTGCATGAGTTCGGTTCCCGCGCTGGCGGTAAATATGTCGCAGTTAATTGTGGAGCGGTTCCGGAAAACATGTTTGAAAGCGAGCTCTTCGGGCATGAGCGTGGAGCATTTACAGGGGCCGACCGGCGGCGGATCGGACGTTTCGAGTTTGCTCAGGGCGGCATGCTTTTCTTGATGAGATCGGCAGTATGCCGCTGGCTATGCAGGTCAAGGTTTTGAGAGTTTTACAGGAGCGCGAAGTTATTCGGATCGGCAGCAACGAACCGCTCGAACTTGATTTACGTCTGGTTTGTGCCACGAACAAGGATTTATTGGCGGAATGTAATGCCGGTCGTTTCAGAAATGATCTCTACTACCGGATTAACGTTGTCGAACTGGTCATGCCGCCATTACGCGAGCGTGATGACGATGTTGTGCTCCTGTTCGACTATTTTGCCCGTCAGGCGGCTGCGACATACAACCGGCCTGAAGCTGTTTTGAACAGTGCGGATATCGGCCTGTTGCTCAACCACCCCTGGCCTGGTAATGTTCGCGAATTGAAAATATCGCTGAACGCTATGTCCTGTCTTCTCTGGCGCCTGAGCAAAGATTGGCCCATGCCCTGCAACAGCCCGGTGCAGAGCAGGAGAAGGGGGATGTCTCGCTTCCTGAGCTCCTTCATCATTATGAAAAAATGCTCCTTGAACAGGCTTTGAAGCGCCATCGTGGTGAAGTTCAGGCGGTCATGGACAGTCTGGGGCTGCCGCGCCGGACTTTAAGTGAAAAACTGTCCAAGCATCGACTGAACCGTAAAGACTACACCTAAATATTTCCCCTGGTTGTCGATCCTTTCTCTGCCTCCCATGGCAGCTCCGATTGTAACTATCCCTTTAAGGTGTTGATCGATTTTACCAAGTGTTTGGGCGGAATCCTGCCCAAACACTTGTAGGGGTGGGTGGAAATCCGCTCAAATTGATTCATATTGTCCTTGCCTTCACCATTTTCATGCCGTTTGTGTCCTTGGCACAGCTCTTGTAATTCTCCTTATCACAACTGCCGCGAGCCTTTGTGCTCATTCATGTTTTCGGTTGGGGGGCCGATCATCCGTACTTAATTTGAAGGAGAATGTACAAATGAAGCGTTTAATCATGACCGTTCTAATTGTTGCCCTGGCTTCGTCCATGGCTGTCGCTGCCAACTACCGTTTTGTCTCCGGTCCACAGGGTGGCAACTGGTTTGTACTTGGTGGAGCAATCAGTTCGTATCTGAGTGAAGCCGGGATGAATACCTCCAGTTCCACCGGTGGCGGTGTTTCCAACGTCATGAATGTCAACCGCGGCAAAGCAGATCTTGGCTTTACTGTCGGTTCTCTGCTTGGCGCTGCTAACAAAGGTGCCGGGAAGTTCAAAAAGCCGGTTGATAATGCTGTGGTTTTAGCCAATCTTTATCCGCAGATCACCTATTTTATCGCTCGCAAAGATTTTGTTGAAAAAAATAATATCAAATCGCTCAAGGATGCTCTGGCCGTCGATTCATTGCGTATTGCCAGCCTGAAGCCTGGCTCTTCTTCCGAGTTTGTAGTCAGTTCTCTACTCAAACTCGGTTACGACAAGAGCTGGACATCGATCAAGGAAAACGGTGGCAAGGTTCAATTTGCATCCTACTCCGATGGTGCCGGTCTGATCGCTGACGGTCACATCGACATGTTTGCTTTCTCGGTCGGTAAAATTGCTTCGATCATCATGAATATCGAAAGTCAGACAGATATCGTCATTCTGCCGGTTGAAGATGATGCTCTGCAGAAGCTGAGTGCCAGCTATGGCACCGGAACTCATATCATCGAGCCTGGTATTTACAAAAGCGTAACCGAAAATATCCAGACCGTCGGTGATTTCACTCTCTGCGTCATACGCAAAGATATTCCGGACAGTGAAGTTGAAAAGATGGCTGCTGCTCTTTACGCAAACAAAGACAAACTTGCGACAACCATTAAAGATTTTTCTGCCTTCAATGCTACTGATGCAATCTCCGCAACACTGCCGATGCACCCTGCTGCAAAAGCTTACTGGAAGAGCCAACAGTAATTGATGATTGATCGTTTGCCCGGAGCCGTTCCGTGCGACTCCGGGCTTTTCACATGGAGACTCTCAATGAGGGAATTTGATAATAAAACACTGAACTGGCTGCTGGCCGTGTGGCTGATCATGGGCGTCTGCTTTCACCTGTATACGGCCGCGTTTGGCGTTTTCGAAGCTTGGATGCAGCGCCTGATTCACCTGACATGGGTTTTTCCCCTTGCTTTTATCTATTGGCCGTTCAGTAAAAAGTCGCCTAAGAAAAAAGTTCCATTTTACGACTATCTGCTGGCTTTTCTTTCCATCGTTCCGGGTCTTTACGGTCTGTTCAACAGTGAGGAGATCCTGTTTCGGATAGATCAGGTCGATCCGGTGACTGATGCTCAATTCATTATCGGAATCATTCTGATTATTTGCCTGATTGAAGCAACCCGTCGGCTGCTTGGCTGGCCTTTAACGATTATCAGCAGTTTCTTTGCCATCTATATGTTTGTCGGTGAATATTTTCCCGGTGTCATGCGCGGCGAGGACTTCAGCGCGCGTGAAGTTGTGGAGTCATTGTTTTTGACCAAAGACGGGATCTTCTCAATGCCGCTTGGCGTTTCAGCAACCTACGTTGTTATCTTCCTTATTTTCGGCAGCTTTCTGGAAGTCAGTGGCGTGGGACCCTGGTTCATGGAGTTTTCATCACGTGTTGCTGGCAAGTCGATCGGTGGTCCGGCAAAGATCGCTGTTGTCAGTTCCTGTCTGTTTGGTTCTATCTCGGGCTCTGCTGTGGCCAACGTGTATTCGACGGGGAACTTTACGATTCCGATGATGAAGCGGACCGGGTTTGCCCCGCGGCTGGCCGGTGGTATTGAGACCATGGCTTCAACCGGTGGGCAGTTGATGCCTCCTTTAATGGGCGCTGGTGCGTTTGTTATGTCCGCTTATCTGGGGGTTGAGTTCAAGGTGATCATGATTGCAGCTCTGCTGCCGGCTCTGCTTTACTACGGAACCGCACTGCTGATGATTCATTACGTTGCCAAGCGTGATGGCTTTACAGGATTGAAAGAAGAAGAGTTGCCTCGGTGGTCACATGTTTTGCAGCGAAGTTTCCTCATGCTCCCCATCCTGGCCCTTATTGTCTCTCTGTTGATGGGGAAGACTCCTATGCTGGCAGGTCTACTTGGTATTGTCCTGGCCTGGGGTGTGTCCCTGTTTAATCGCGATTACCGCATGGGACCGAAGCGTCTGGTGACCGCTCTGATCATGGCAGGTAAATCTGTACCGGTTATCGCAATTGCCTGTGCTTCTGCCGGTATCGTCATCGGGTCGATCGCCCTGACCGGAATCGGTTTCAAAATAGGAGCTTTGATCGCGACGCTTTCAGGGAACAGCAGTTTTATGGCTCTGATCCTGATCGCTCTTCTGGCGGTTATTTTCGGGATGGGACTACCGACCACTTCAGCGTACATCATTGCTGCCGCTCTTGGTGTCAGCAGTTTAACCTCGCTTGGGTTTGAGCCTTTGAACGCGCACCTGTTTGTTTTTTACTTTGCTGTTCTGTCCAATATGACACCACCGGTTGCACTGGCTTCATTTGCTGCCGGAACAATTGCCGGGGACAATCCGATGAAGATCGCTCTCACCGCCATGCGGATTGGCGTCGTTGCCTTCATTGTTCCTTTCGCATTTGCTTATGATTCTGTATTTTTACTGCAGGGACCCGTTTTGCCCATCGTCGGTGTCATCGTTCTCTCGATTGTCGCCGCCTATCTGTTGTCCATCGGGTTTTCAGGGTATTTCAATAGCGAACTCTCTTTGTTGAACAGGGGTTCTTGATTACCGCTGGTTTATTGTGTTTCTTTCCCACCTGGGAATTCAGAATTGCCGGTCTTGTCGGCGGTGTGATCTTGATCGGTCTTATGTTTGCCAGAGATAAAGCGCTCGACAAACTCTTGATCCTTCGGTTGTGATTGGTCCGGATGCTTAGCCCGGAACTGTGCTGAGATCGTAGGAAGTTAGTCTGCCGCAGATTATCAATACAAATCTGCGGCAGATTTTTTTTAGCTTTTTGGTCCTGCCTCTGGTGGACAATGGTTTAAGCCCTGCCTTGGTTTTACCCCGTCGGTTACTAATTATCTGTTATTGTTTAGGTCTTTTGTCAACCTCTGTTTTGTTTTAAATTGGATTGAGCTGGTGAAAAAACCACCCGGCCGATTGCATTCAGTCTGAAGACCCGTTATAAGTGAGTGAGGAACCGCCATTTCATCGGTCTTAAAAATGGTGTTTTTGCCGGACGAATGTTCATTCAACCAGAAATAAGGAGGTCGTACATGTCAATGGCTAAAAGAATCAAGCAGATTGCCTTTGTTGCACTCGCTGCAGTTTTCGTCTTCGGTTCATTGTCGACTGCTGAAGCCGCTCCCAAGGAGCGTAATTATCTGCTGGCAACGGCATCAACCGGTGGAACCTACTACCCGGTTGGCGTCGCCCTGTCGACATTGATCAAAGTTAAACTGCAGCCGAAACAGAAGATCGGTATGTCGGCGATCAATTCTGCAGGTTCAGGCGAAAATATCAAGCTGTTGCGCGACAACGAAGTTCAGTTTGCGATTTTACAAGGGTTGTTCGGGTCTTATGCCTGGAACGGAACCGGACCGATCGCGAAAGAAGGTCCACAGAAGAACCTGCGTTCGGTGAGCATGCTGTGGCAAAATGTTGAGCACTACGCTGTGCTGAAAAAATTTGCCAAAACCGGGACTGTTGCAGATCTTTTGGACATGAAAGGGGAAGCGATGTCGATGGGTAAAAAGAATTCAGGAACGATCGGCTCCAATGGCGTTATCCTGGGTAACCTCGGAATCGATATCGATAAAGATTATAAGCTGATTCATGTCGGTTACGGCCCTTCAGCCGATGCTTTGCAGAATGGTCAGATCTCTGGTTTCGGTATCCCTGCCGGCGTTCCTGCCAGTGCCGTGACCAAGGCAGTTGCCAATCTCGGAGATAAAATGGCAATTCTCGATTTTACCGATGAACAACTGAAAAAGCTGATGGCGGCCTCGGTCTCTGGACGCGTTATGTCATTCCTGTCGACAGCTACCCTGGTCAGACTAAACCGATCAATACAATCGCCCAGCCCAATTTCCTGGGTGTTCGAGCTGATGTTGATGAGGACGCTGTTTACAAGATTACCAAGACTATTTATGAAAACCTGCCGTTTCTTAATGCCATTCATGGCGCAACCAAGGCTATGGCAATCGAAAAGTCCATTTCAGGGCTACCGATGCCACTGCATCCAGGAGCTCTCAAGTATTATCAGGAAGTCGGAATCAAGGTTCCTGCTCACCTGATCGCCAAGTAAGGAACGACCCCATGCGGTCACTTCCGTTTGAGGGAGTGACCGCATTTTTGTCGGAGATTTAATTCATGACAGAAACTGAGTCAGAAAGTTTTAAGCCTGAATCAAAAGTTCTAATGATTTTGGGCGTTGCTGTTTCCGTATTGCATATTTGGTTTAATGTCTTTGCCGTTCTCCCTTCATTGTGGCAGAACTCTTTACACTTTGCCGGATTCGCTCTGATTGCGGCATTGCTGTATCCGTTAAAGAAGGACGGATCAATCCTCTGGAGAGGTTTTGATCTTTTTATTGGTATCGTTGCCGCGGCATCCGCTCTGTATCTGATCAGCATGGAAGATGCGATCTATGATCGCGGTGTCCGTCTGGTTGCGGGTGAGTGGGTTGCCGGTATCGTCCTGATTCTCTGTGTTCTCGAGTTTACCCGGCGGGTTGCAGGATGGTTTATTCCGGTTCTGATTATTGTCGCCCTGACCTATGTCGGGTGGTGGGGACATCTGGTGTCGGGAGTTTTCAAGTTTGCCGGACTGAGTGCTGAAACGATCCTGTTTCGTAGTGTCTACGGTGACGATGCCCTGTTCGGGACCATTGCCCAGATTTCTTCGACTTATGTCTTTATGTTTTTGCTGTTTGGCGCTTTTCTGTTGCGTTCCGGAGCCGGAGAGTTTGTCATCGATCTGGCAAGGGCTGTTGCCGGACGGTTGGTCGGTGGTCCCGGCCTGGTTGCCGTCATGGCGTCCGGTCTGATGGGGACGATCTCCGGATCAGCTGTGGCCAACACCGCATCCACGGGTGTTATTACCATTCCGTTGATGAAAAGGGCCGGTTTTCCCGCCAAGTTTGCCGCAGGAACAGAGGCGGCTGCATCAACCGGCGGACAGTTGATGCCACCGATTATGGGGGCGGGAGCCTTCGTTATGGCGACCTATACCCAGATTTCTTATAATACCATTGTTCTGGTCAGTATTCTGCCCGCCATTCTTTACTTTGCCACGGTGGCTTTCTTTGTGCGGATTGAAGCAAAGCGCAATTTTGTTACTGCGCTTGACGGGGAAAAGATCTCTGCCATTGAGGTTATAAGAAAAGGGGGGATCGTTTTTCTTGTGCCGATCGGGGTTTTGATTGCGCTTTTGATTTATGGTTTTACGCCGACATACGCTGCCGGACTCAGTATTATCTCGGTTGTTGTTTCGTCCTGGTTCAGCCCCAACAAGATGGGGCCGCGAGCGGTTATTGAGGCGATGGCTTTAGGGGCAAAAAATATGGTTATGACCGCCATTTTACTGTGTGCTGTTGGTCTGATCGTCAATGTTATTGCCACTGCCGGAGTCGGAACACTTTCTCGCTGATGATTACTCAGTGGGCTGGACACAGCTTGATCATTGCCATTGTCCTGATTGCTTTGGCATCTCTGGTTCTGGGAATGGGATTGCCTGTCACGGCGGCCTACATTGTATTGGGAACCCTCTCCGCCCCGGCTTTGCACGGTTTGATCGCCGACGGTATGTTGGTGGATGCCCTGGCCAATGGCCAGGTTTCCGAAACGGCCAGGGCGATTTTATGCTTGCCGCACCAGAAAACTGGCGGAATCGGGAATCCGATGAGTCAGTCTGCCGCACGAGCGATTATTGATGCCGTTCCTGTTGATCTGATCGCTACGGTGCGTGAATCGATGTTGAGCGCGGATGTCATGACTTACGCACTGTTGTCGGCCCATCTGATCGTCTTCTGGCTCAGTCAGGATTCAAATGTTACCCCTCCGGTTGCTCTGGCAGCATTTACTGGCGCAGCGATCGCCGGGACCAAGCCAATGGAGACGGGGGTCCAATCCTGGAAGGTTGCCAAGGGACTCTATATTGTCCCGCTGCTGTTTGCTTACACCCCTTTCATTGGTGGCTCCTGGGATCAGGTCTTTATGATCTTTATCTTTGCCCTGTTTGGCCTGTATGCCTTTACCGCAGCTCTGCAGGGGTTTATGGAGGCACGACTGAACCCATTGCCCCGATTTGTGACACTGGTTGCCGCCGTCGCACTGCTGTGGCCGACAACCTGGCTCATTCACCTTGCCGGTCTGGTCGCCCTTGTTGTTATTTTTATTTTGAATTGGCGTATCTCCAGAATGGCATTGTCGGAAGATGTTTTGGCGACTTGAACCGCTTTTTTTGAATTGAAGCCCATCCTGTTCGAGGGTGGGCTTTTTTTATCTAGGCCCCAATGGAATGAGATTCTAATTATTTTATTCTTTTAATTTTTCATCTCATGGCTTATTGTTATTCAGTATTAATAATAGCGCATACTTGGGAGTCGATGATGAAAATCCGTAATAAGTTTATCCTTCCGATTGTCGGTTTAGTCGTTGTTTCCGCATTTTTAGCTATCTTTGCAATTAACATGACCGTAGACGATCTGGGTGATAAACAAATCGACGCCTTGTCTGATTTTGCCTTTAAAAACCTGGTTGGGCAGGCAAAAACCCGTCAGAGTGCAATCTATTCAAGTATTGAGCAGCTCGGGCAGGCCGCTCTTGACCAGGCGGCCCTCTTTTCAGAGGTTCCGGACATTCAGGACGCTTACGAAATCGCTCTGTCTGGTGACATCAATGATGAAAACGATATCATGATGCAACAGGCACGACAAAAGCTTCGTATCGTTATGGCATCATATATCGATGGATATGAAAAACAGACCGGTGCCAGGGAATTCAAAATCCATTTTCACACACCGAGTGGGCGCAGCCTTGCACGATTGTGGCGTAAAAACTGGCAGGCTAAGCGGGATGGTAAGAAGGTCGATATCTCTGATGATTTAACCTCGTTCCGCAAGACAGTCGTCGAAATCAACAGGGGAGAGCACAAACCTCTCAGTGGAATTGAGATCGGACGCGGCGGGTTTGCCATCCGTGGATTGTCAGCTGTTAAGGGTTTTGATGGTGAGCACGTCGGATCAGTCGAGGTGCTGAGATCGTTTAATGAAGTTCTGAAGGCGAACCACACCGATGACAGCTATCAGCTCGCCGTCTATATGTTGGCAGACAAGTTGCCGATTGCCACCAGATTACAGAATCCGGAAAAAAATCCGGTGTTGGACGGAAAGTATGTGTTTACCTCGTCGACAGACTCCAGCAAAACAGATGCAATCATGACTTCTGCCATTCTTGATGAAGGTAAAACGGGCTCCGTGGAAAAATTGTCGGGCAGCAGTTTGTCATGGCTTTTCCCATCCCTGACTTTGCCGGTAACGTCGTTGGAGTGATGGCTCTGGCCTATGACATGACACAGATCAACAGCATGGTTGCGGGCATGAAAGCGGCTGAGGGACAGGTTGTTCAGTCTGTCATCTGGCGTTTTGCCGTCGGTGGTGTGATCCTCGTGCTTGCATTATCATTGACGGTCGTCCTTGTCACTCGCTATATCACCAGACCACTGCACCTGGTGATTGAATCTGCAGAGAGAGTCTCCAGGGGGGATCTGAGCCAAACGATCAGCTTTACGGGGCGGGATGAAGTTTCGTCTCTCGCCGCTGCGGTCAACAAGATGATTGCCAGTCTGCGGGTCAAGGCTGATGAAGCGAGCCAGATTGCCGATGGAAATTTACAACTTGAGGTCGAGGTTGCCTCGGAGCAGGATTCAATGGGGCTCGCTTTCAGGAAAATGGTTGCAACCCTGAATGATGTTCTGGGGGAGGTTTATCGCGCCTCAGAGCAGATTGACAACGGCAGTGTCCAAGTTTCAGATTCGTCTCAGGTTCTGTCGCAAAGCGCCACGCAATCGGCGGCATCGCTGGAAGAAATCAGTAGTTCAATGAACGAGATTGGTGGCCAGACCCAACAGAGCGCTGCCAATGCGGGGCAGGCTAACCAGTTGGCCAGCCTGGCACAGGAAGCTGCCAAAACCGGTAATGAGCGTATGCAATCCATGGTCATCGCGATGGGTGAAATCAACGCCGCGGGACAGAATATCAGTAAAATTATTAAGGTGATCGATGAAATCGCTTTTCAGACCAATCTTCTGGCTTTGAATGCCGCGGTTGAAGCCGCACGGGCAGGGCAACACGGCAAGGGGTTTGCGGTTGTTGCGGAGGAGGTGCGCAATCTGGCTGCTCGCAGTGCCAAGGCGGCTGAAGAGACGGCTCAATTAATCGAAGGATCGGTTGAAAAAGCGGAAAACGGTACGGACATTGCTGAAAAGACATCAGAGGCATTGGCGGAAATTGTCGGCGCTATCACGCAGGTTACTGATCTTGTTGCTGAAATTGCAGCTGCCAGCAACGAACAGGCCCAGGGTATCGGTCAGATTAACCAGGGTTTGGGGCAGATTGACGCCGCTGTCCAGCAGAATACTGCAACCGCTGAAGAATCCGCTGCTTCGGCGGAAGAATTATCGGGGCAGGCGTCCCATTTGAAGCATATGCTCAGTCGGTTTAAATTGACTGGATATTGCCCTGGTCATGGTCAGACCTCTGGGCCTGGACCAGCTCCGCAAGTGAAGCCTCAGCCCCTCAAGCCGGCTGTGAGTCACGAAGACGCACAATCACAAAGCTGGGGTGAGCTGCAGGATCAAATTAAACCACAGATAAAACTTGACGATGATGATTTTGGCAAGTTTTAGCTTCTGTGATCCTGACCTTTGATTTTATCTTGGTTGGAGGCTCTTTGTGGGGAACGCCGAATATAGCTTTGAAAGTGAAAAGCCGATCGGGCCTGAAGTGCTTTTCGTTGAAGAGAACAGCTTTTACCGTTTGTCCCTGTCCCTGGAAAAGGGTCAGATGGAGTGTGCCGTCAAACTGGAGCTTTCTTCTCAGGATAATAAATCTACATCAGCTGCATATCCCAGCCCATCTGATCTGATCTGGTTTCTGACCCAGAATGGCATTATTCAGACAATCGATTACCCCGCCCTCTATGAGTTTTGTGCGGCCGTTGAAGTCAACGCTTTTCCCGAGAGTCATGTCGTCGCCAGGGGGCGGAACCCGAAACGGGAGCCGATGGATGGTTTGAGTTAATGGTTAAAACGACGGGTGAAGATCAGGTTTTCAAGGAAGATGATGCCGGCAACGTCGATCTGAAGACTCTCAATGCTTATAGCGAGATTGAGGCAGGGCAGAAACTGGGCATGATTCATCAGCCTAAAGCTGGAATTCCGGGAATGACGGTTACGGGGCAACCTGTTCCCGCTGAAGCGGGACAACCTTACGAATTGCTTGCCGGTGAGGGGGTTGAGCTCAAATATCGTAACAGGGTTGCCTTTTCGACCAAGTCGGGTCGGGCTCTGCTGGAAAGAAATGTGCTCTCGGTTGTTGATCATCTCGTCGTTCCCGGCGATCTTGATCTTCGTGTCGGCAATATTGATTTCAATGGTTTTGTTGAAATCAGAGGAGATGTCCCGGATGATTATCGGGTCAAATCGACAAAAGGGATCAAAATTAACGGTCTGGTCGGCGCATGCCGGTTGGAATCGGAAGGGTCTATTGAAGTTGCAAGTATGGCAGGAAAGGGGGTTGGGACAATTATCTGTCGCGGCGATTTTAAGGCCGGTTTTGTTAATCAGGTAACTCTCCACGCTTATGGCGATGTCAGTATCGGTTACGAAATCCGTAACTCGGTGATTAAATCAACCGGCAGGATCATTGTTGAAAAAGGATCCATTATTGGGGGGGAATGTGTTGCCATGCAGGGGATTGAGACGCGTACCGCCGGGACAGGGTCGGGTCTGAAAACCAGGTTGATCGCAGGTGTTTATTTTCCGGATGTTGATCGGTTCGAGTTCTTGCGTCAGAGACTGCTTAGCGTAAATCGTCAGATCAAGTCTCTCGACCAGGGTCTCACTCCGTTGGAGAAATATGTTAAACGCCATCCCGAGGCAGGAGATGTCACTCTTAAGCGGCTACAGATATTGAGAGACAAGATGGCGCAGCTCAATGCTGATAAAGAGCGCCTCAGTGCTGAAGTCACAGCATCGACTCCGCAACAGTTTAACAGCCAGAACCCCAAAATAAATATTCATAGTACCCTGCTGGAAGGCGTCAGTCTGGTTTTAGGCAACAGCACTGAAGAGATCCGCCAGAAACGCAGTGGTCCACTCAGTATTATCGAAAACACGGAAGATGGTGGTTTGCGTTATCTCTCCTTGTCACCCCTCCATGTCAGAGCCTGTATGATTGAGCAGGATTTGCTTTGCGACGTTGATGAAATATAAAATATTTTCGCTCACCGCATAATCGATCTATTGTATCTAACACTTGAAAATGTATGGATATAACGCTATTTTATAAAAATTGTTTTTTTAATAGATAAAATATTACTATTTTTGTTATGATTCGCGTTCATATAAACGCTGGTGTTTATTCTTACGATGCAGAGGTCACCATGACAGGGAAACAATTGTTGCTGAAAGCACTCAAGGACAGGGGAGTGAAGTACATCTTCGGCTATATCGGCGGAGCTATCATGCCTGTATTCGACGAGATGGAAAAAAGGAAAGACTTTCAATTTATTATGGCTCGTCATGAACAGGGGGCAACGTTTATGGCCCAGGGGCTGTCGCGGGCATCAGTGTCGAACCGAGAGCGGCAGATCGGGGTCTGTGTCTCGACGTCCGGTCCTGGAGCGATGAATCTGGTGACCGGTGTGGCCGATGCGTATATGGATTCGATCCCGATCGTCGTGGTGACCGGACAGGTGGCGACGGGCGTTATCGCAACGGATGCCTTTCAGGAAAGCGATGTTGTCGGCGTCATGATGCCGATCAGTAAGCAAACCTATATGCCGTTAACGGCGGAAGAGATTGAACAGACCGTTCATGAGGGGTTCTATGTCGGGACGACCGGGCGTGGTGGCCCGATTCTGATTGACGTACCAAAGGATGTGCAAAATCAGCTTGTTGCTGATAACTACTCCTTTGATCCGAACAGTTATCGCCCCCATCTCCCAGGTTATTTTTACACTCCGACACCGGAACGCGAGCCGATTCAAAGGGCGATTAATCTGATCAATAAGAGTGAACGCCCCGTTATGTTTTGCGGCCACGGCGTCATCAACAGCAATGCCGGGTCGTTGTTACGCCAGTTTGCTGAAAAAACCAATATCCCGGTTGCCTGTACCCTGCACGGTCTCTCCGGGCTGCCGGCCGACCATCCGCTCAATCTTGGTATGATGGGTATGCACGGTACCGTTGAAGCCAACCGAGCGATTATGGAAGCCGATTTGCTCATTTCCTTCGGCATGCGTTTTGATGATCGTGTTACCGGCAAGTTGAATGAGTACGCGCAGAATGCCGATGTTATCCATGTCGAGATAGATCCCTCTGAAATTGATAAGAATGTGCGCACCTCGGTCGCAATCAATGCCGATGTTTATCGTACCCTGCATGTGATGATGGGCGATCCGATGTTAACCTGCAAGCCGCGCAAGCGTTGGCTCGAAAAATTGAAGCATTCCGCAGTGTCATGGCTGGTGATTTGAAAGAAGAGATCGAAAAGGGGGTTGGCGAGGATGGGAAGTTGTTGATGAAGACTGTTATCAGCAAGTTGTCCGATTTGACTGAAGGCAAAGATCTCATTGTTCCCGACGTTGGTCAACATCAGATGATGGCATCGCGGTTTTACAATTTCCAAACAGAAAACAGCTTTTTTGTCTCCGGTGGAGCAGGGACCATGGGGTGCTCTCTGCCGATGGCAATCGGCGTCAAGATGGCTCGTCCTGATGAGCGGGTCTGGTCGATCAGTGGCGATGGCGGCTTCCAGATGAATGTTCAGGAACTGGGCACGATCATGGAGCATGATCTCGATGTCAAGATTATCATCCTTAATAATGGTTACCTCGGCATGGTGCGGCAATGGCAGACTTTTTTCTTCGATGCCTGCTATGCCGGAACACCGATGCAGAGTCCCGACTTCGGATTGATTGCTAACGCTTACGGGATTCCTCATCGCAAAGTTGAAAAACTGGCGGATGTCGTTCCTGCCCTGCAGGAAGCGATTGATCACAAGGGCGCCATGGTGCTCGAATTCATCTGTGATCCGGCCGAGGTTATTCTGCCGATGATCCCTTCTGGCGGTGGCTTCGAGGATATGCTGGTCAAGCATCCGAAAAAGAAATCGAACACTCAAAAGAAAGAAAAATCATCAAAGGCAGATCAAGGAGAAACCGCATGAAAAGACGTGCCATCCTGGCTTTTACCCTCGATCATCCCGGCGTGTTGAATAAGATTTCCATGCTGATCCGTAAAAAAATGTACAACGTCGATACCTTGACCGTGTGCCGGTCAAGAATTCCAGGGGTCAGCCGCATGACCATTACTCTGGAGGAAAATGACGAGGCCAAGGTGACCCAGGTGATTAAACAGCTTGAAAAGTTCACCGAGGTTATTTCGGCCAAGGAGCTGGACACCGATCATAGTTATTGGCGCGAAGTCGCGATTGTGATGCTGGAAGTCGATGCCGCGCATTTGGAAGATTTTCATGGGCGCTATAACTTTGAGGTTCTGGAACAGAAAAGTGATGATATTCATATTCTTCAGGTGGCAGGATCGACCCGCAAGATCGACGCTTTTCTGGAAGAGGTTGGGCAGGAGCATATTATTGAAATTGCCCGCACCGGTGTGACGGCACTGGAAAAATAAATAATGGAACTGTAGCAGAAATTGCTTTTAATGTTCAGACAGATCCCGGAGCCGTGACGGTGGCCGGGGTCTGTCTGTTTTCAGGTTGGATCTGAGCCGTTGCTGCTGCAGGATAACGACAGATAACCTCAGTTAAGGACTTGACTGCTAAGGCCCCGCTGATGGACACTTTATTTTGTTGAAAATAGTTATCGATATCGATCATGGCCGATCTGGAGGATTTATGAAGAGACGCAGCAACCGGATCACCGGTGAAAAAGGTGGAGCAAACTGGGTTGAAAGAACCGCATCGAGAACCATGTTGCGTGCGGTTCGCTTTAAAGACGAAGATTTCGAAAAGCCCGTTATTGCCGTCGCGGTTCCTTATACCAATGGCACCCCATGTAATGATCATATTCGTGATCTGGGAGATCTGTTGGAACAGGAAATTGAAGCTGCAGGAGGCAAGGCGATTATCTTCGGGACTCCCGTTGTCTCTGATGGTATCTCTATGGAACTGAAGCCATGAAGTATTCACTTGTCAGTCGTGAGGTGATTGCTGATTCCATTGAATTGATGACCGAAGGCTATCAGGTCGATGGGGTTGTGACCCTTTCAGGTTGTGACAAAACCATTCCTGCCGCCCTGATGCCGATTGCCCGTAATGATCTGGTTGGATTGACTCTCTATGGCGGTAGTATCCTCCCCGGTCTGAGCGGAGCGAAAGAATTGAATATTGTCAGTGCCTTTGAGGGAATCGGGGCACACTCTGCCGGTCGGATTGATGATGCGGAATTACGTCAGATTGAATGCCGGGCCTGCCCTGGAGCTGGTTCCTGTGGAGGGATGTATACCGCGAATACGATGGCTTCGGCGATCGAAGCAATGGGAATGAGTGTTCCGGGATCAGCTTCAAATATGGCTGTTGATCGGGACAACCGGATTTCTGAAGATAAACGAGGAGATGTCGCAAAGAGTGCCCGGGCACTGGTTGAATTACTCAGGCAGGGCATTACCGCCCGGCAGATCATGACCCGTAAGGCCTTTGAGAATGCCGTGACTGTCGCTTGGGCCTTGGGGGGGTCGACGAATGCGGTCTTGCACCTGCTGGCGTTGGCAAGAGAAGCCGAGGTCGATCTGACGCTTAAAGATATTGCTGCAGTGACCGCAAAGGTTCCACTTCTGGGGAATTTCAAGCCTTTTGGGCGTTACCTGATGAACGATCTGCACCGCTTGGGAGGGGTGCAGATGGTGATGAAACTCCTGCTTGACGCAGGGTTGATCCATGGTGATTGCTTGACTGTTACAGGTCGAAGTGTTGCGGAAAATTTGACTCATGCACCTGCCTGTCCAGTCGATCAGGATGTGATTTATTCTGTCAAGCAGCCCTACGCTGAGGCTGGAAAACATATCCGTATCCTCTATGGTAATCTGGCCGAAGATGGCTGTGTTCTCAAGCAGAGTGGAAAAGAACTGCAAACCATGTCTGGCCCGGCCAGAGTGTTTGAACGCGAGGAAGCCGCACTCAACGCGATTCTGGGGGGGAAGATCAAGCCTGGTGACGTTATTATCATCCGTTATGAAGGGCCTAAAGGCGGCCCCGGTATGCGTGAGATGCTTTCGCCCTCAGCTGCATTGATGGGGGCCGGGTTGGGCGACAGCGTTTCTTTAATAACCGATGGGCGTTTTTCCGGCGGGACGCATGGCATCATGATCGGCCATGTTGCACCGGAGGCTCAACAGGGAGGATCTCTGGCTTTGGTTGAAGAGGGGGATCTGGTCGAGATCAATCTTGATCGGGACGAGTTGAATCTGTTGGTTGACGAAGCTGTTATGGCCATGCGGCGCCAGAATTGGGTTCCGCCGCCACAGCGCTACACCCACGGAGTTCTGGCTAAGTACGCTCGTCTGGTGTCGTCCGCTTCAAAGGGCGCGGTGACGTCCTGAGAATCGTTGGCTCCACCCCTGATGTTGAACAAAAAAAGAGCCTGGTGCGATCCTGCATCAGGGCTCTTTTTTTGTTTGTTGAGTTTAGTTGTCGCTCGTGGCTTTTTCAATTGCCGCTGATAAGCGGTGGTCTTCCTTGACACGTTTGAGCTGGGTTGAGACGGCGCTCTCGACATACAGTTCCTGAGAAAAACCGACATAGAGGGAGTAGATGATAAACAGAAGAACGACCGCAAACGGGAGTCCGGTGCAGACCGAAGCCGTTTGCAGAGTGGTCAGACCGCCACCGATCAGCAGTACGGCTGCAACGGCTCCTTCCATAAGAGCCCAGAAAACTCTTTGAGGGACAGGAGAGTCAAGTTTACCGCCCGATGTCAGATGGTCGACGACAAGTGAGCCTGAGTCTGAAGAGGTGATGAAGAACACCGCGACCAGGCAATTCCGATAAATGACAGAATATTAGTCATGGAAGCTCTGCAGCATGACGAACAGGCCGTCGATACATCAGCCTTGACCGCTGTAAGAATATCTGCCGCGCCGCTCGACTGCAGGAACAGGGCGGAACCACCGAAGACCGACATCCACAGGAATGACAGGATCGTAGGGAACAGAACCACACACAGGATAAACTCCCGCACAGTGCGCCCTTTGGAAATACGGGCGATAAACATGCCGACAAAGGGGGACCAGGAAATCCACCAGGCCCAGTAAAAAACCGTCCAGGACCCCTGCCAGTTACTGTCTCTGAAGGTTTCCGCCCAGAGACTGATCTGCGGGAGCTCGGTCATGTAATAGCCGAGGCTCTGGGTGAAGCCGCTGAGGATATAGACTGTCGGCCCGGCGACGAGAAGAAAGAGCATCAGCAGTGCGGCCAGTATCATATTGCACTGGCTCAGACGCTTGATCCCACCATTGAGCCCAGACATGACAGAAATTGTCGCCAGGATGGTGATGACGGCGATCAGTATGATTTGGGTTGTCGGGTTGATCTGAACACCAAAGAGATAGTTCAAACCGGCGTTGATCTGCTTTACACCGAGGCCCAATGAGGTGGCCAGTCCCATCAGGGTTGCCATGACCGACAGGGTGTCGATGGCATTGCCCCAGAAACCATAGATCCTATTGCCGAGGATCGGGTAGAAAATCGATCTGATGGTTAACGGCAGGCCTCTGTTGTAGGCGAAAAAAGCCAGGCCGAGACCGACGATCGAGTAGATCGCCCAGGGGTGGATTCCCCAGTGAAAGAAGGTGATCCCCATGGCTGCTTGAGCCGCTTCCGGAGTTCCTCCCTGAACACCGCTGAACATGGGGGATGGAGAGGCGTAATGGTACATCGGTTCACCGACACTCCAGAACATCAGGCCGATACCCATTCCGGCACTCAGCAGCATGGCCAGCCAGGATATTGTTGAAAATTCGGCTTTCGCATCCTTTCCTCCGATACGGATATCCCCGAAGCGGCTGAAGGAAAAATAGACCGCAGCCAGAATGACGATGTTGGCCACAAGGATCAGAAACCAGCCAAAGACGCTTGTGGTAAATGACATGATTTCGCTGAAGAAATCCGTTGCCTGGTCGTGAAACATGACCGACAGGAGGATAAATGTGATCAGGATTGCTGTTGCGCTGAAGGTCACCTGGGGATGAATGTCGAATCCGAGACCGACCCAGTTGTCTTCTCCAGGTTCCTTTTGCTCAGCATCATTAAATATTGATTCTGTCGGTCTGATTCTCAGGCGAATGGCTTTGCGTCTGGTTGCTTTTTCGACTTTTCGGAGCTTCTTCACAAGCTCCTGTTCAGGATGGCTTTCTCTTTCATCAACGTAGTGAGGCATTATCTTCTTTCATTAGGGGATAAGACGATTACCGTGTGGCTGACATATTCATGTTATCGCCACACAAAAGCACTCACCCTACACCAGATTGCCAAAGCGGTCAAATCGTGCCCCTTTAACTGGGCGATGAAACGAACCGTCGACACAGGATTTTTCCGGCTCTGAGCGTATGTTTTTTCATCGTCCTCTCTGAATTATTTACTGTGAAAGACCGCTGGTGGAGTCATTGGGGATGCTTTCTGGACGGTCATGCCTGAATCAAGAAAAACTCTGCTTGCTTGTTCTGAAGCAAAATTATACTTTTTCGTAACGGCCAAGATTACGCTCATGGCGGAGCTTTACAATTACATCGGGGTGAAGGATTTATTCTTCTGTTATCTCCAGGACCCTTTCCAGCCGAACCACACTTAAGAACAGATCATAACGCGCTTCAATTTCCAGGTTGCGTGACCGGGTGAGCAAAAACTGGGCATCCAGTAAATCAACAGTGGTTGCCTGTTGTTGTTGAAACGGTTTTTCGTAACGCGGTAGTTTTCTTCTGCTGAAATAACACCACTGCGCGCCTCCTGCTGACGCCCGAGGGATATGAGGTTATTCTGCAGGGCACTCTCCAGTTGCAGTGTCAGGGCCGCTTCTGTGTCACGTAGTTCGGCGGAAATCGCTCGAACGCCAGCATCTGCCGCCGCGATATCCTCTTCTCGAGAGAAACCATCGAACAGCGTCCAACTGGCTTTGACTGTGAGCAGGTTGTCGCTCTCGTCGCTCTCCAAAGGCGAGAGAGTATCCCCGTATTCTTCATGGCTGGCAGACAGGTCGACTGTCGGGAGATACTTGCCCTTACTGGCGCTGCGCTCGCCCTTAGCCGCTGATAATTCCCTGCGCAGATAATTTATTTCACTGCGGTTTTTCAACATCTGCCGCTGATATTCTGCCCTTTGAAGCGGCTCAAATTGTTTGAGTGACTCTGGTGAGAGTTCAGTCAGTGTTTCTTCTGTCGGCAGTGATATGCCGATCGTGCGCTCCAGCTGTCTTCTGGCGATCTGTTGCTGGCCGCTTGCCTGAAGCAAGGTCTGGCGAGCATTGGACAGCTCGACTTCAACCCGCAACAGATCATTGCGGGCGATCAGGCCGTAGTCGAATTGCAGTTGCGCGTCCCGTCGTTGCTGTTCGAGTAACTCAACACCCTCGTCGGCTGTATCGACTGAGCGTGCCGCGCGCAAAACTTCAATAAAGGCTTGCTGTGCTTCCAGGATAACATCGGCACGTGTGCCCTTAAGTTGATAGTCTGCCCCTTCGGCCCTCTGCCTGGCCGCATTGTAGCGGTGATAATCGCTCATACCGTTAAACAGGTTGATCGTGGCGGCGATAGCTAGTGTAGAGGTCTTAAGCCCCTGATTATGGGGGTCTTTGTCTCGATCCAGGTAGTCGTAATTCAGAGACAGTCCCGGTAGGAAACTGGATCGGGCTTTGCCGACAGCAGCAGTTGCCTGGTCCGTCCTGGCTCTGAATTGTTCGATACGCTGGTGATTACGCAGGGCAGCGGATATGGCTTCGTCAAGAGTCAGGGCCTTGCCGGGACAGATGGCAGTAACAACATCAGCAGGATAATAATGAATGGTCGCATCAGTGTCCCTCCGGGGCTTTTCGATTTTCCATCCGAATAACGACAATAAGAATAGCCGGGATTACAAAGATCGTGAATACGGTCGACACCGCCAACCCTCCCAGGATGACACTGCCCAGCCCACGGTAGAGCTCCGTCCCTGCTCCGGGAATCAGTACGAGCGGCAGCATGCCGAAAATACTGGTCGTCGCGCTCATGTAAATGGGACGCAGGCGGCTGCGGGTTGATTCCAGCACCGCTTCTCGATAATCCATACCGTGATCGTGAAAGTTGTTCAGGGATTGATGGACAATCAGGATGGCATTGTTGACCACGACCCCGATCAGGATGACGAAACCGAGCATGGTCAGGACATCCATCGGCTGCGGAGTTATGAATATGTTGAGCAATTTCAGACCAATGAAGCCTCCGGCGCCAGCGAGTGGGACTGACAGCATGATGATCAATGGATAGATAAAATTACCGAATAGAGAAGCCATCAGCAGGTAGGCAATTAATGCGGCAAGTAGAAAGTCCCACTGCAATACTTTACGCGTTTCAACCAGTTTATCAGCGGCGCCACTCATGTTGACCTGAAGACCTTCCAGGAGACCCATTTTGTCGACCTGGGGAATAATCTGCTTATCAATGATTTCCATGGCTGTTTGCAACGGCATTGTGGTGGGTGGGGTAACCTGCAGGGTAACTGTTCTGTCCCGTTCAAGGTGTCTGATACGGGCCATGCCGGTCGTTTCCTGTAGCGAGGCAAGTGAAGAAACCGCAACAAGTTTGCCGCCTGGGGTGGCCAATGTTGCCTGATAGAGGGCTTGGGGGGTGGAGATTTCTTGAGCTGAAGCTTTAAGCACCAGATCGATCTTTTTTTGCCCTGCTGCTTGAAGTCGCCAACGACACGGCCATCCATTAACACGTCAAGCGCTGAACCTAGATCGCGGGTACTCATGCCGTTGGCTTTCAAGCGATCCCGGTTAGGATGATCTTGACTTCCGGATAGGTGAGTTCGATGGATGGGACGGGGCGGACCTGGCTGTTTTCGATCTGTCCCCGGATCATGCCGAACATGGTCCCGGATGCCGCGACAATCTGGTTGAGATCGTTACCGCTGATATTCAGTTTGATCGCTCGACTTTCGCCGAGCCCGGTTTCAAAAACTCCGGGCTGGAGGCTGACACCGTACATGCCGGGAATGCTGTAGATCAACCTGGTAAAGAAAGGGAGTAATTGACCAGCCTGATCAAAGTGGTCGCTGATGGCTCCTGCGATCATGAACCCCTCGGCACCGACGTAAAACATATTTCTGATCGATGGGACTCCGTCGATGTCGGTGCCGAAATGTGGTTCGGCCATCTGATGAAAGCGTTCACCAATATCGATCCGCTCTGCGGTTGACAAACCGGGGGGAGGGACCAGGATGTTCAGGACCAGATTGCGGTTGCCCTGAGGCAGGTATTCCATCTTCGGCGTCAGGAGATAGACCGAAGCAAAAGCGACGCCGATCAGGACGGACAGGGTGGCCAGTCGGGTCATCCAGTTGTGGATTGCCAGTGAAACAAGAGCCATCAGCAGGTCGGAAACCTGCGGCCGATTTATCGAGAACTGGCAGGTTTTCCGTCCGGTCGATTTTTCATGCGGAACAGTTTGTAGGAAAACATCGGAATGACGGATACCGAGACAAACAGGCTTAAGGACACCGCCGCGACCACCGCAATGGCAATATCGCGAAACAGCTGACCTGCTTCTTCTTGTATAAAAACGACCGGTAAAAGACCGCCACTGTGGTGATCGTTGAGGCCAGGACGGCTCCCCAAACCTCCTTTGCTCCATCCAGCGCGGCATCGAAAGCTTTTTGCCCATGAGCCGGTGACGGTCGATATTTTCAATCACGACAATGGCGTTATCGACCAGCATGCCAACAGCAAAAGCGATCCCGGCCAGCGAGACGACATTGAGGTTGCGGCCGAGCAGATCAAGGAAAATGAAGGTTCCGACAACGCTGATCGGGATTGCCGTCGCGACAACGATCGTGGCGCGCAGGCTGCGCAAAAACAGTAACAGCACACCAATCGCCAGCAACCCGCCAAACATGATGTTCTGCTTGATCTGGTTAATCGCCCCGTTGATGTAAAAACGCTGATCATAGACCCAATCGAGGTAAAGTCCCTGCTGAGCCAGTTTATGTTCATTGAGCCAGAGGTATTTTTCTTCGGCTCGGTTGGTCATATCGAGGATATTTGTACCCGCTTCCGGTCGCACCCCGATGGCAATGCCGGGAACACCATTCTGGAGGACCACGGATTTTTTCTTTTCGAAACCGGGACCGATTTCTGCCAGATCGCCAAGTAAGACTCGCTGTTGACCGGTTGAGCGGATGACAACAGCAGCGATCTCTTCGGGGGAGTTGAATTCACCTGTGGTCCGGATACGAAAATCGCGGCGACCGACACCAAGGGTTCCGGCCGAAATATTGATATTTTCGCCCTGGATTGCGGTGATAATATCATTGGTCGTTAAACCGTAGACCGCCATTTTTTCCGCCGAGACAATGATGTGCATCTCAGCTTCAGTGCCGCTGCCAACAAAGAGCTCAGACACTCCTTTGACCCGTTCTAGATGTTGACGCACTTCATTTTCAAAGTAGGTCTTGTAATTCTGGATCGGTGTCTCATTGCCTTCCATGGTTTTCAGGATAATCCAGATGACGGGTGAAGTCGTCGCCCTGAAGCATTGACGATCGGGTTATCAACCCGTCAGGGTAATCAGGAACTTCGTTGATTTTGTTGGAAACCCGGAGCAGGGCTTCCTCAACGCTGGTGCCGACCTTGAAACGCAGAGTCACGCTGCCGCGGCTGTTGCTCGACTCGCTCTCCATCTCGATCAGATCGGGCAACCCTTTGAGGGTATTTTCCTGTTCCTCGATGATTTCGCGTTCGACTTCATAGGGCGTGGCGCCACGCCAGGTGGTGGTGATCTGGATCTCCGGCTCGATCACCGTCGGACTCAACTGATAGGGCAGTCGGGTCAGGCTGATGAATCCAAACATCAGTACCATGATGATGCCAGCCAGCACGGTCACCGGTTTCAGGATGGAAAAACGGATGATATCCATTACGAAATTCCTTGCTACGGATGATCCCTTTCTCCTGAGAAAGGGGAAGGAATATCAAGCTTGCCTGTCAAAAGCGAATTGGCTGGCCGTCTTGAATCCTCTCATTGCCTTTGACCACGACCATTGCGCCGGGAGTCAGCTCCTGGTGTTCGACAGAGACATCCATCCCCTGATATCCCCGAATGACCACAGGAAGCATTTTTGCTATGCCGTTGGTCGCCAGAAAAACAACATTTTTTCCAAATTTGTTGATCACGGCATCGCGCGGAACCCGCAGGCCAACCACCTCCGGTCCACTGGGCAGTTGGGCTTTTGCTTCCATGCCGGCGATCAGTCCTTGTGCTTGGTGTATTTTCAGCTTAACCGTAAAGGTTCTGGTGGCAATATCTCCCCGTGGGATAAAATGAATAAAGCTGGCATTGTATTTTTCCCTCCACAGGTCACGCTGAGTTGCTTATCTTCATGAAGGAAGCCGAGTATCTTCTGGGGAACATCAATATGTGCTTCGAGATGACGATCATCAACGACAACGGCAATCTGCCCCCCGGTCGAAACCCATTCACCCTGTTCTGTCAATTTTCTCTGGATGAGGCCGGTGAAAGGGGAGACAATCGTCGTTTTTTCGAGTTCAAGCTGTTGGCGGGCAAGGGCTGCCTTGAGCGCCTCCGCTTGTTTCTCAAGGGCCAGTACCCGGTAGTAGTTTTCGTCATAGAGGGATTCAGCAACGGACTTTTTTTCGTACAGAGCGGTGACGCGTTTTAAATCCTTGCGGACTTTCTCCAGTTCGATCCGGGCCCGATCGTAATTGGCCTGAGTCGATGCAAGGGCTGTTTCAGAAGGTCGCTGCGCAATACGACCAGCGGTTGTCCTGCCTTGACCCGTCCCCCTTCTATAATGGCGATTTGTTCAACAATGCCGGAAACTTCAGCGGCCACCCGTGACATTCGTGCATATTGAACACTGCCAACCAGTTCAACCATCGGTTCGGCGCTTCCTTCTGTCACTGCGGCAATTTCTACCAGCATTGGCGGCGGACCTTGGTTTTGGGGCCATCTTCTGCTGCACAGAGAGATGAACCGTTCAGCAGCATGATGAAAATAAATAGTCCATATTGAAAGGTGCTGCGCATGTTTTCTCCTTGAACAGTCCGATTAAAATAGATAGTTGATGGCTTAAATTACGATAACTTCACGGAAAATTATGTTCATAACCAGAAAAGACAAAATGGATCATGTAAAGCCGGACAGGCTTATTCTGGTTTCAAACGCACCAGATGGCCATCATCATGATCTGTCAACAGGTAGATATACCCGTCCGGTCCTTGACGCACATCACGGATGCGGCCGAGGGTGTTTTTAAGCATCCGTTCCTCTTTGACAACCCGTTCTCCATTGAGTTCCAGCCTGACCAGCATCCGGTCCTTCAGGCTCCGATCAAGAGATTGCCCGACCACAGTGGGAATTTATCGCCGGTATAAAAGAGCATGCCTGATGGAGCGATGGACGGAACCCAGTAATGGATCGGCTGAGCCATCCTTTCTTTGTGAGTTCCTTCTCCAATCTGAGTCCCGCTGCCATAATTGACGCCATGGGTAATAACCGGCCATCCATAGTTGACACCGGGGCGGATGATATTGATTTCATCGCCTCCCTGAGGCCCATGTTCCTGGGTCCATAGTTGACCGGTCTCGGGATGTAATGCTGCTCCCTGTATATTTCTGTGGCCGTATGAATAGATTTCAGGCTGGCGTGCGCCTTGAGTGCGGAAAGGGTTGTCTTCAGGCAGAGATCCGTCATCTTGGAGGCGGATCACCGTGCCTGCGTGGTCATTGAGGTCCTGAGCTCTCTCTCGTTGACCGCGGTCACCGAGCGTGATAAAGAGCATGTTGTTGTGGTCAAAGACAAGACGCGAGCCAAAATGGCGACCACTGCCCGATTTGGGACGAAGTCGGAATATGACTTCAAGCTGCCTGAGGGCGTTTCCATCCAGTCGGGCTCGCGCCACCTCGGTGCCGATTCCTCCGGGGCCGGATGCCGAGTAGGAAAAGTAAACCAGGCGGTTACGGTCGAAATTGGGATGAAGAGCCACATCGAGCAGCCCCCCCTGTCCATGAGCCGCAATTGCTGGGAGGCCGTTGACTACGGTTCTCTGCTGTGTCTTTGTTGAAATGATCAGCATGCGTCCGGGCCGCTCGGTGATCAGCAGTTGTCCGTCGGGGAGGAATGCGAGGCTCCAGGGATGATCAAGAGTTGAGACGAGTTCCTCAACCTGTAAATTATAGTGGTCGGTTTTGGTTTCCTGAGGCGCAACGGCGAAGGCAAACAGGAACATCACGATTGTAGAACAGAAGATAAGAACCAGAGCTGCAATGCTGTAACGTTTCATAGGGGCTCCTGTATTTAAATTCAGGGTCACCGGTGTGGAACTTGAAAAAAATGGCGATAAGACGTTAGTTTAGCAGAACTGTAGCAACAACGGTAATTTCTCGATAAAAAAGAAGGCTGACCGGACCGGCAGCCTTCTCAGATTGATGACAAGGCCCGTCCATGGGCTTTGTCGTGCTCGCTATGTAAGAGTGCGATTTTGCTTCATTCACAAAGCAGGGTGTGAATACTGTTCCTGCTTTTGGCTCGCCCGTCCCGGGGTTGTGGCAGATTGTTCGCCAGCAGTCCGAGAAGTCAGGCTGGACCTGTTGCGCTTTTCTGTTTTGTCAGGTTGAAAAAGCCAGGGAACTTCTTGTCTCCTTCGCGCTTCATAGGCTTTGATCTGCTGAATTTTTTCCAGCGTCAGGCCGATATCGTCCAGACCGTAAAGCAGACAATGCTTACGGAACGGGTCGACCGTAAATGAAACAGTCCGGCCATCAGGCAAGGTTATCATTTGCTTTTCCAGGTCAACCTCGAGTCGATAGCCCGAATGATCGGCGACGGAACAGAATAAATCTTCGATCTGAGCGGCCTCGAGAACAATCGGCAGAATGCCGTTTTTGAAGCAATTATTAAAGAAAATATCCGCATAGCTTGGAGCGATGATGACTTTGAAACCGAAATCAAGCAATGCCCAGGGAGCATGTTCGCGTGATGAGCCGCAACCGAAATTGTCGCGGGTGAGCAAAATCTCTGCTCCAAGGTAGCGCTCCTGATTGAGAACGAAGTCTTTGTTGAGAGGGCGGTCAGTACAGTCCATGCCAGGTTCACCGTGGTCCAGGTAGCGCCATTCGTCAAATAGGTAGGGACCAAATCCAGTCCGCTTGATCGACTTGAGAAATTGCTTCGGAATAATAGCGTCGGTATCGATGTTGGCACGATCGAGCGGGGCAACCAGACCACTGAATTTCTGGAATTTTTCCATTATTTAACCTCCAACTGACGGACATCGATAAAATGCCCGGTTACCGCTGCCGCTGCCGCCATGGCTGGACTGACCAGATGAGTGCGTCCACCTTGGCCCTGACGACCTTCAAAGTTGCGGTTCGATGTTGATGCACAGCGCTCGCCCGGTTCCAGCCGATCGTTGTTCATGGCCAGACACATGGAGCATCCGGGCTCGCGCCATTCAAAACCGGCGGCGATGAAGATTTATCCAACCCTTCATCCTCCGCCTGTTTTTAACCAGGCCTGAACCGGGACGACCATGGCCAGTTTTATATTCGGGGCGCATCTGCGCCCTTTGACGACGGCTGCAGCTGCCCTCAAATCCTCAATCCGGCCATTAGTGCAGGAGCCTATAAAGACTTTGTCCGGGAAGATTTCCGTCATCGGGGTTCCCGCTTCCAGCTCCATATATTTGAGTGCAGAATGATACTGTCGCGCTTGACCGGATCGTTTTCATTGCTGGGGTCAGGTACCTTGTCATCGACAGTGACCACCATTTCGGGTGAGGTTCCCCAAGTGATCTGTGGTTGCAGATCGCGGGCGTCGATTTGAACGACGCGGTCAAATTCAGCATCGGGATCGCTTTTGAGCTGTCGCCAGCTTTCAACGGCCCTGTCCCAATGTTCACCTTTGGGGGCGAAGGGGCGACCTTTGACATAGTCTATGGTGGTTTGATCTACAGCCATAATCCCGGCCCGAGCGCCCGCCTCAATAGCCATGTTGCAGATGGTCATGCGGCCTTCCATGGTCAGACTGCGAATGGTTGAACCGCCAAATTCGATGGTGAAGCCGGTACCGCCGGCTGTTCCTATCCGTCCGATGATGGCGAGGACGATGTCCTTGGCGGTCAAACTGTCAGGCAGCTCGCCGTTGACTTCGATCAGCATGGCTTTTGATTTTTTCTGGATCAGACATTGGGTGGCCAGAACATGTTCCACTTCTGACGTTCCGATGCCGAAGCAAGTGCGCCGAAGGCTCCGTGAGTTGCCGTGTGAGAGTCGCCGCAGACGATCGTCATTCCGGGTAGGGTTGCTCCCTGTTCCGGGCCGATTACATGAACGATGCCCTGACGCGGATCGTTCATGCCGAACTCGGTGATTCCGAACTCCTTGCAGTTTTGATCAAGAGTTTCAACCTGCAGACGTGAAACCGGATCGGCGATCTCGACACTGCGGTCGTCGGTTGGAACGTTATGGTCGGGCACAGCCAGATTGGCGTCGATGCGCCAGGGCTTGCGACCGGCCAGACGCAGGCCTTCGAAGGCTTGAGGCGAGGTGACTTCATGCAGAAGCTGGCGATCGATATAGAGCAGGCAGGTACCGTCCTCCTCGCGAGTCACGATATGGCTGTCCCAGAGTTTGTCGTAAAGCGTCTGTTTCATTGTAATCTCCATAGGTTGTCTTCGATAGGTGACAGTGTAAATGATCGTAGCTGGCGTGAACAGACCCTCCGTCAATAAAAATATCGTCGTCTGGTCTTTTCATGAGCTGCTTGCCTTATCTTCCGGCTTTTGTTAAAAGGAACGATTCAATAAGACTTGTAATCAAGGAGAGAATTATATTATGGGATTGATGACCGGTAAAAGAGGTGTGATTTTTGGTTTGGCAAACGATAAAAGTATTGCCTGGGGGATTGCACAGCAGCTGCGTGAAGCTGGGGCTGAACTGGCGTTTACTTACCTGAATGAAGCCCTTGAAAAGCGCGTAAGGCCATTGGCAGAAAGTCTGGATGCTTCACTTATCCTGCCATGCGATGTTCAGAATGAAGAAGAGATCGCTGCAGTGTTTGCAGAAATTGAAAAACAATGGGGCAAGATCGATTTTCTCGTTCATGCTGTTGCGTTCGCTAATCGCGAAGACCTGAAGCAGCCATTCAGTCAGACCAGCCGTGAAGGTTTTCAGTTGGCTCTTGATATCAGCGCTTATTCGCTGGTCAGCCTGACTCGTTATGCGCTTCCGGTTATGAACGAAGGTGGCAGCATCGTTGCCATGACCTATCTTGGCTCTGTTCGTTCTGTTCCCGCCTACACGTCATGGCGTTGCCAAAGCCGCTCTGGAATCGTCTGTACGCTATCTGGCCGCCGAATTGGGTGAGAAACGGATTCGCGTCAATGCCGTCTCCGCCGGTCCGATCAAGACCCTGGCGGCATCTGGAATCGACGGTTTCAAGGAAAAACTGCGTATCGCTGAAGAGCGCGCACCGTTGAAGCGGCTGGTGAGCCAGGAGGATGTCGGTAAAGCGTCACTCTACCTGTTGTCTGATCTCGCTGCAGGTGTCACCGGTGAGATTCATTATGTTGATGGTGGTTTCAATATTGCTGCTGGCTAGGCGTATTGTATTTTATAAGTAAAAAAGGCCCCGAACGGGGCCTTTTCTCATTTCAGGCTTAATAGATGATAGAAGGAAAGACCAGTGGCTTAAAAGCCAGTCAGGTTCATGCGCTTGAAAGAATCTATCGACGTAAAATACCGGCCAATGAGCTGATTACTGGCGAGCTTGCACGTTACCTGACGGAATTGTCGCACGACATTCAGCGTCAACTTGGCGTCATTATCGACCGGGCCGGAACAATTCAGTACGTCATTGTTGGAGATGACCGTGAAATTGTCATCCCTGATCTGTCCAGGTACAGTCTCGGTCGAAGCGGTTTACGCGGTCTGCGCTGTGTTCATACCCACTTGAAGCAGGACCCCTTAAGTCGTGACGACATGACCGACCTTGAGCTTTTGCGGCTCGACACCATGGCGGTTATCTGCGTCCGTCAGGACGGCCTGCCTGGCGAGTTGTCTTATGCTCATCTGCTGCCGACGGACAATACCGCTCAGATTGAAACGGTTACAGTCTCCGATTTCTATCAGCTCGACCTCGATTTTTCAGCTTTCATCAGCGCCCTTGATCAGGAGATGGAGCGGACAGCTGCTGAAACTGTCGATCTGTCGGACGGTCGCGAGCGGGCATTGCTGGTTTCAGTCGGGCAAGCCGGGCGGCAGCGACTTGATGATTCCATGGCCGAGCTTGATGAATTGGCCCGCACTGCCAATCTTGCCGTTATCGATAAGGTTATTCAGCGCCCGCGCAAGCTGAATCCGCGCTTTCTGGTGGGTGAAGGCAAGCTGAAGGACATTATTATCCGGGCGTTGCAACAGCGCGCAACTTTGCTGGTTTTCGATCAGGATCTGACCCCGAATCAGGTACGCTCAATATCGGCGATGACTGAAATGAAGGTTATCGATCGCAGTCAGTTGATTCTGGATATTTTTGCCGGTCGGGCTCAGTCGAGAGATGGCAAGGTCCAGGTCGAACTGGCTCAGCTGAAATACATTCTGCCCCGTTTATCGGGAAAAGGATCGGCCATGTCGCGCCTGATGGGCGGTATTGGCGGCCGTGGGCCGGGCGAAACAAAACTGGAGATCGATCGACGTCGGATCCGTGACAAGATCCGGCGCTTGGAAAACAGCTTGACTCCCTTGGGCGTGGGCGTTTGCAGCGGCGCCAGAAGAGGATTCGGGCCGGTCTGCCGATTGTGTCCATAGTCGGTTATACCAATGCTGGAAAGTCGACCCTGCTCAATGCTTTAACTCAAAGTGAGGTGTTGACCGAGGACCTGCTCTTTGCCACCCTCGATACGGCGACTCGCCGCCTGCGTTTTCCCTTGGACCGGGAGGTGATCATTACCGATACGGTCGGTTTTATCCGCGATTTGCCTCCCAGCCTCATCGGTGCTTTTAAGGCGACACTTGAAGAACTTGAAGATGCCGATCTGCTTCTGCATCTGGTCGATATCTCCAATCCACGTTTCGACGAACACATTGCCTCAGTCGACAAGATTCTTGCAGATCTCGATCTGGGAACACGGCGCAGGCTGCTTGTTTTCAATAAGGCGGATAAGGTTTCCGAGTCTGATTTGAAAAATCTGTGTCGACGCTATCAGGCTGTTCCTGTCTCGGCTCTGGAGCGCAGCAGTTTCGGCCCTTTGTTGGACGAAATGCAGCGGCGATTCTGGCCTGATGAAATCGAGGAGACGGAGGATGGGGAGTCAACTTGACTTCAAAGTCGAAATTCGTTAGTCTGCGAACACTGATTCATAAGTAAAAGCTAATATTAAGTCAGGGATCCGATAAATGAAAAAAATGTGTCTGTTCTGCTCCTGCTTTCACTTGTTTCGTGCCTGCCGACGGGACAAAGAGTCCGCTCCGTCGTTTCTGAAGTTTCAAAACCTGAGGTTCAGTTTCGGCAGTCAGTCACAGATGAGGCCGCGGCTCAACCGGTTCAGTCTGAAGCGGTATCAGCCAACCCTCAATATCAGGTTCCTTTCGAAAGCTCGCTACCGCAGGAGCTTGATCAATTTCTTCAACCGCAACTGCCACCGCTGCCTTACCATGGCGATTTTCCGCTAGCCCAGCATGATCGGATCGCAAAACTAATCGATCGCTACACCGGATCGCAGAAGAAGACCTTCGCTCGCTGGCTTGAGCGGGCCGGCCGCTATATCCCTAAAATACAGATGGTTTTGCCAGTGAGGGGCTGCCCTTGGATCTGGCTTTTCTGGCCATGATCGAATCGGGTTTCAATGTTCGGGCTTACAGTTGGGCCAACGCCGCTGGCCCTTGGCAGTTCATTGAAAGTACCGGCCGTCTATATGGTTTGAAAAATGACTGGTGGCAGGATGGTCGCCTCGATCTGGAACGGTCAACCCGTGCAGCCGCGCAGCATTTGAAGTATCTGTATAAACGTTTCGACGGCGATTGGTACCTTGCGGTTGCCGCTTACAATGCTGGCGGTGGAAAAGTTCGCAAGGCCATCAGGACGAGTAAAAGCCGTGATTTCTGGGAGTTAATCGAAGGCGATGTGTTGCGTGAAGAAACGCGCAACTATCTTCCCAAATTATTGGCTGCTCTGCATATCGTTAAAAATCTGGAATACTACGGTTTCGACAAGCTGAATTTTGAACCACCGCTGGAGTATGAAAATGTGACTCTGGAAAGCAGTACGGATTTGGAAATTATAGCTGATTATAGTGGGATCAGTTACAAAGAGTTGAAGGAATTGAACCCTGAGTTGAAACGTTGGTGTTCTCCTCCGGGGTTGAAACTATCAATTGCGTGTCCCGGTCGGAAGTGCTGACAACGTTAATCGGCTCTATGCCCAACTGCCGGCTGATCAGCGGGCCAGCTATTATCGTCATAAGATCAAAGCCGGTGATACCTTGCAGGTTTTGGCGCGCAAATATCGCATTCAGGTGAACGACATTGTGGCATTGAATCAGATTAAAAACCCCCGCGCCTGCAAATCGGGACCAATCTTATTCTGCCGCTCAAGAAAGGTTTTACGCGCCTCCCTGCAAATGCGCTGACCGATTCTTATGTCCGCAGCCGCAGACAAACCTATAAAGTGCGTTCCGGCGATAGTCTCTGGTCTATTGCCAAACGCTTTAATGTCACTGAAAAGGAATTACGGGTCTGGAACAAACTGGGGTGGAGTAATTTTCTCAAACCAGGGCAGTTGCTGGCCGTGTCGAAGGCCGGTAAGCGTCATGTCGTCAGCGCTAAAAAGAAGACCAGAACCGGTCCGACCAAGAAACTGGTTTACAAGGTTCTTCCAGGTGACACTCTATGGGGCATCGGTCGACAGTTTGATGTTGCAACCGACGAAATCAGGCGTTGGAATGCTCTTTCGCGTAAGCATATACTCCGTCCTGGTCAGAAACTTACCCTGCTCGTTGCCAGCAACAGAGGTTGAAGAGCAGTTTCTTTCCATATCCCTTCTTTCCCGGTTTGATTATTTTGACTTTTTCGGCGCGGATTGTTAAAGTTCGCGCCGGAATAAACCGTTGTGAACAGTCTCCTCTTTATTTGCTGATGCCGTAATTCGAAAAGGAAAGTTTCTATGCTTAACCTCTTGATTTCTATTGCTTGCTCTGCTTTGACCGCGGCGCTGATGGTGAGGTTCGTTACCCCCAACAATTGGATTGTCCTCGCCGTGTCGACAGTTGTTTTTTTAGCTGTCTTTATTCTGATCACTCGGACCATCATGAAAAAAGTTGGTCATTTGATGCAGTCCGCCCAGCAGGATGTTATGGCCAATCGCAGTGAAAAGGCGATCAAGGAACTCGAGGCCGGTTTGAAATATGGGGCTTGGCAGCTCTATGTTAAGCCGCAGATCTATTCACAGATTGGTACCATTCATTACTTAAAACGCAGCTTCAATGATGCTGTGCCTTATCTGGAAAAAGGTTTTGTACGCAACTGGGTCAGTCAGTCGATGCTGGCAATTTCCTATATGAAGAAGAACAAGACCATTAAGATGAATGATGCCTTTAATAAAGCAATTTCGGGTAGCCGCAAGGAGCCGATGGTTTATGCCCTTTACGCTTTCTGTCTGGATCGCATCGGTGAGCGTAACAAGGCACTCGAAACTTTGCGAAAAGGTCTCAAAAAAACTGGAAACGACGAGCGTTTGCAGGAGAATATCAATCTTCTCGAAGCCGGTAAAAAGATGAAAATGAAAGGCTTCGGTGATATGTGGTACCAGTTTCATCTGGAAAAGCAGGGTGCTATCATTAAAAAACAGACCAAAGCAATGACCGGGCGCAGAAAGCAGGTTCTTCGCTAGTCATGGTCAAGAAGAAAAAGACCGGAAAAGCAGCCGGGCAGGTATTTAATCCAAACCCCTTCGGTTCGCTGAAGGGGTTTTCTGCATCCGCTGAGGACAAATCACCGGTGATGCCGGAGAAACCGGCAAAACCTGTGGCCGTGTATGGCTCCTTTAAGGAGGAGATGGCTCTGCTTGGCGTAAAACCTCTGGATAAAGATCAAGAACATGATTCAGATACCGTGGCCATTGAAGATGATGTGACTGAAGAAAAGGAAACACTTGCAAAACAGAGTGATGATGATTTGTTCCTTTCCGCCATGAAGGGCCTGAATGTTGAGTTCAAGGATAACTATGAATTGGATGAAGCAAACGGGCAAAGCAGAGCTATTCCGCGGCGGATGAAACAGGTGAGGCAGGGACGTTTGCGACCTGAGTCGACCCTGGACCTCCATGCTGTACAAAACCGGAGGTTGCGCCGAAGTTAAAGAATTTTTTGGACAATGCACAAAAGCTGGGAATGCAGACATTACTGGTGATTACCGGTAGAGGTTTGCATTCGGAAGATGGCGAGCCGGTTGTCAGGTTTGAGACAGAATCCTATCTGAGTCGTTGTTCCGCTATGGTTGCAGAGTGGGGCCGGGCGCCTAAAGACTATGGTGGAGAAGGGGCTATCTTTATCTTCTTGAAAAAGCAATAAAGACTGAAGGTCATCTGGAATAGAGCAGGAGTGATGCATGGAAATACGATGCGTTGTCGATCCAGATGATTGAGAGCAAGCCTAAAAAGGTGATTTGTCTGTAAAGAGCCGTATGACCATGCTTTGGTTGTGCGGCTTTTTTTAGCGCTAATTTGGGGTGAAGGTGACGCTGTTTATTACGATATTTTTTGCGGATTATCCCGTAAGAAATAAGCTTAATCCAAGCTGGTTGTTGACTTGTTTGGTGGGTTAATTTATATTCTAAAAGCTTGTGGCTAACGAGATTGGAAGAACGTTATTAGCCTCTATTCTTCTAGTGAATTCCTTCTGAGTGTGGAGATAGCATATGACTCAAGTTTTTGTGGACAATTCGTTGTCTATCGGCAAAACTCCTCTGGTTCGTCTGAACAGGGTTATCAAACCCGGTGGTGCCCGTGTCTATGGAAAGATTGAAGGCCGAAATCCCGCTTATTCGGTTAAGTGTCGAATTGGAGCATCGATGATATGGGACGCTCAAGAGAAGGGCTTGCTGAAGCCGGGTATGGAAATTGTTGAGCCCACAAGCGGCAATACCGGTATTGCCTGGCATTTGTTGCGGCGGCTAAAGGGATCCCTATCACCTTGACTATGCCGGAGACAATGAGTCTGGAACGACGTAAAATTTTGAAGGCTTTCGGAGCCAATCTGATACTGACTCCAGGAGCCAAAGGAATGGCCGGTGCGGTAAACGAAGCCGAACAGATGGCGGAACGCGAGCCCGACAGGTATCTGTTATTGCATCAGTTTAAAAATCCGGCAAACCCCGGAATCCACATGAAAACGACCGGGCCTGAAATCTGGGACGACTTGGAAGGGAAGATCGATGTTTTGATCGCAGGGGTTGGAACCGGGGGTACGATCAGTGGCATTTCTAAATATATTAAACAGATCAAAGGCCGTTCTCTGGTCTCTATTGCTGTTGAACCGGCTGACAGCCCGGTTATCAGTCAGCATCTGGCCGGTGGAATGCTGCAACCGGGGCCTCATAAGATACAAGGAATTGGAGCCGGATTTATTCCGGAAACACTTGATCTGGATTTGGTTGATCGGGTTGAAACCGCCTCTAATGAAGAGGCGTATGATTATGCCCGCCGCCTGGCAAAAGAAGAGGGCCTGTTGTCCGGTATATCATGTGGCGCTGCGGTTGCCGTCGCTGACCGGATCGCTGGAGATCCTGAGTTTTCCGGTAAAAATATTGTTGTGATTCTTCCCGATTCGGGAGAGCGTTATCTCAGTGGTGATCTCTATCAAGATAATTCCTGATCCGTTACTCTTCCTCTTGTGATTAATCTGTCGGTGCAGCATATTGACATGTGCTGTGCGGTTTATATCTGTTGCTATTCTGGCTATCGTTATGAGGTTTTGTCATGTATGAAACATTGGGGGATGAGCTTACCTCTGTTCAGGGGAGAGGACTTCAGAATCTGAACCATTGTCTGGAGCGGGTGATGCAATGCCTGGATCGGCTGGATGGTGACTACTCCGACAACCGAAAAGCTCTGAACCAAATTTCTGATCGATTGGCAATCGGTCAGTTCCGCCTTGCCGTTTTAGGGCAGTTCAAGCGCGGTAAAAGCACTCTTCTGAATGCTCTCCTGGGTGATAACCTTTTGCCGACCGATATCCTCCCCGTCACCGCCATCCCGACTTTTATCAGTTTTTCTGAACAGATATCTGTCTGTGTCCATTTTACAGATGGCAAGGGGAAGTGTTTATACAATCCTTCAGAAGAGATGGAATTAAAAGATTTTCTGGCTGAATATGTGACTGAAAAGGGAAATCCAAATAATCTGCATATGGTTGACAGGGTTGATATCGGCCATCCATCCGATCTTTTGCGTCAGGGTGTTGTCCTGATCGATACACCAGGGATTGGATCCACTCATAAGCACAACACTGAAGTTGCTTATCAGATTCTGCCACAGTGTGATGCCGCGCTGTTTCTGGTCTCTCCCGATCCTCCAATTACTGAGGTCGAGCTCGAGTATCTCAAAAAAATCTGTCAAAAACTGCCACGAACCTTCTACCTGTTGAACAAAATTGATTATCTCAATGACACCGAAATGATCTCATCGCTGAAGTTTCTGGCCGATCAGCTGACACCTCTTCTGGACGGAGTTCCTCAGATTCTGCCGGTTTCAGCTCGTAAAGGCTTGCAAGCTCGTTTAAATGGAGACAGCGAAGGTTGGAAAGAGAGCGGTATGTATCAGGTGGATCAGAACCTGATCGAATTTTTGCCAGGGAAAACAGCAGATACTGGTCGATTCTCTGGGACGAAGGATTACCGACCAGTTAAATCAGATATGTCTGCAAATACAGCTTTCATTAAAAGCGTTGACCCTGTCGGAGGAAGAGTTGAGGCGACGTGTCGAGCTCTTTCGGCATTCTTTGCCGAACGTAGAGCGGGAAAAAATTGCGACGCGTGATGTTTTATCCGGTGATCTCAAGCGGATTGAAACGAATTTGACTGAAGAGGTGGAGTTGATACGAAAGAGGGCAAAGGAACAAATTTTAACTGAAGTCGAAGCCCTGTTTCAGTCCGTTTCCGATACCGAAGACTTGGAACGTCAGGTCCGAATATTGCTGGCGGATTCTCTGCCGCGATTTTTCACACCAGAAATGCGTAAAATAAGTGATATCATCCAAAACCGTGGGACTGCATTACTTGAAGAACATCGGAAACGCAGTGATGGCCTGATTGAAAAGGTCAGGCAGAATGCGGCTGAGCTGTTTGATATTCCTTATCACGCCCCGTCAGCGAGTGCAGTCTATACGAATTTTGCAGTTCCCGGGTGGAGTGCTGACCTGTTCATCTCAGATATGGATCCCCTGGGACAAAAATTTTCACGTAAGTTTCTGACGAAGAAGTTTCGTCACCGAAGGACGATCAGTCGATTACGCGAGGAGTCTCGCAAGCTGATTGGTAGAAATGTTGAACAGATCAATTGGGCTCTGCGCCAGAGCTTGGAAGAAAGCTTTCGTCAATTTGGCGCCGGCCTGTATGAGCAGCTGGATAAAACTATTCTCGCAACCCGCTCGGCGATGGAGATCGCCCTGGAAAGGAGTGAAACCCATGCTTACGAAAAAGCCGGGCAGGAATTGCAACTGCGGGAGGTATTAAGTGAGCTTCAGCAGATATCGGATGCACTGGACAATAATGGTTCGGTAAAGGAGGAATAATATGAATCGCTCTGTCATCGTTGGTCTCATTCTGATTTTAATGGCACCTGTTACGGTTTTGCACATACAGGTGCAACCCCGACCGCTGGGTTTGTCGCTGGTTTCAGCCATCCAATCGGTGGTTTTGACCATCTTCTGGCGATGTTGGCCGTTGGTCTGTGGGCCGCTTGTCTCGGCGGTCGCTCCCTGTGGCTGGTCCCCACTGCTTTTGTTGTTGTTATGCTTGTTGGGGGCGGCCTCGGCAACACAGGAGTCGAACTGCCCTTTGTAGAGCAGGGAATCCTTGCTTCAGTTCTGATTCTCGGCGTTTTAATTGCTGCGGCATTAAAAACACCAACGGTTTTTGGCGTTTTGATCGTTGGTGTTTTTGCTCTGTTTCACGGCCACGCCCACGGTACCGAAATCCCCGTGGCCGCGGGAGCCGTAACCTACAGTGTTGGGTTTGCCTTATCTACACTGATGTTACATGTTGCCGGACTGGTTCTTGGTTTGAAGTTGCAGGGACGTTCCTGGTGGATGTCTCGCTTGGCGGGCGGTGTTATTATCTTCTGTGGTTTGTGTCTGACACTGGCCTGATTGAAACGCAGAAATAAATGAGCTGACAAAGCCCGTGGACGGGCTTTGTCAGCAAACTGAGGCCCGATCTCTTATGAGGTCGGGCGTTTTGCTGTTTATGTGGAGGGTTCTTCCGCTTTTGTCTGCGGTGATCTTTTTCGCGCCGGTTTTGGAGTTGGTGTTTTCGCTGTTTCAGTCGTCTCTGCTGTGGGGGATGATTTTACCGTTACCCGTCTCTTTGGCTTGGGTTTCTCTTCTGTTGCCGTTTCAACTGTTGTCGTTGCAATGGCTTGAGGATCAGCTGTTTTCAGTGGTGTTGTTTTGCGCGTGCGCCGTTTTGGTTTCTCGATTTCTTTCTGTTCCGTACCTGCAACAACCGTCTTAGTTGGTGCGGACTCAGTTTTCTTGCTGGCCGCTCTGCGTGGTTTACGTTTCGGTTTCTCTTCAGTTTTTTGTTCGCCAGTCGGATCGGGGCTTAGTGTTTCCGCCTTTTTTGACTCCGCTGGTTTACGTGGCTGGCGGGTCGCACTTTTTCCCTCTTCAGCTTCTGTCTGTTGATCTGGCGCGGTTGTGTCTCCACGTCGGGGCCTGGCCGCTTTGTCGTCTGATGATGGTGACTCAGATTGCTCTTCTGCAATTTTTGAAGCGGTTTTTCTTGGCCTGCGCTGAGGCTTCAGCTCTGTTGGTTCTGAAATCGGTGACTCCGGTTCAGTCTTTAGCCCCTCCGGTTTGTGGGGAGGTGAGCGACGAGGTCGACGTTTGGGTTTTTCTTCTTCAGCTGGCGCTGTTGCCTCCGGAGTTCCTTCTTCATCGGCAGACACGGATTTTTTACGTCGAGACGGTCTGGTTTTTTTAGGGGAAGCCTCTTCAGTTGTGACCACCGCTGGTGCGGCGCTCTCTGTATCAATCGCTGCCCTTGGTCCGGTGACGGCCTCTGTGGTCTCTGTATGTTCAGGTGGTCCGGTTTCCCGGTTTGTACCCGTCCCCTCGGCAGGCTGAACTTCAAGAGGTTTTCTGCCCGCTCTACGTGGTTTCCGGGCCGCCGGTTTCTTTGTCGGTTGTTCCTCCGGTTTTCTTTTGTCTGCTGTTCGCTGTCAAGCGTTTTTTGCTGAACCTGTTCCGCTTGGTCTGCTGTTTCAGTCGCAGCAGTGTCATGGCCGGCTTCTGTAGCTGTGTCTTTTGTCGGCTCGTTACGTCTGCGTGAAGGACGGCGGCCACGGCGTCGCGACCTTTTTTCTGCCGAGTCTGCGGTTTCGATTGTTTGCTCTTGTTTTTCTGCGCCGTTCTGTTGTTGCACCGCTTCTACTGGCTCGGTTGCTGTTTCGCTTCCTGCTTCAACTGCCGTCGCAGCTTCTTGCTGTTGACTGTCTTCCTGCAGCTCGTTTGATGCTGGCTTTTGCGTCTTCTGCGCCGTCTCTTTTTGGGCGTCTCATCCGCTGCTTCAGTGATATCGCCCTGGTTGCTGTCTGTTTCTTCGGCAGAGACAGGCACGTCACTTTCACTGTCCTGTTGAGCGGCAAGGGCGACCTCGATCTGGTTTGCGTGAGAAATGGGTTGAATCTGACGGATGATGTTCTGCTCTTTTTCTTTTTTGTGGATCTCCAGTTGCGATTCGCCCGGGAGCATGCTTACACTGCCTTGAATACTTAACTGCAGGTTCAGTTGACGTTCAAGGTCAATGATCGTAGAACGTTTTTGGTTAAGCAGGTAGTTGGCAACATCAACTGGAACAGTGACTTCGATCAGTCCTATCTGCCCCTTGGATGCAGCTGTGTGTGCCTGCCGCAGGAAGGATACCGCCTGGGCTTCAACGCTTCTGACGCGACCGGCGCCTTTGCAGTGCGGGCAGTCTTCGTAGGAGCCGACACTCAGGGTCGGCTTGAGGCGTTGACGGCTCATCTCCATCAGGCCGAACTGACTGATTCGACCCACGGACACCTTGGCCTTATCGTCCTTCAGTGCATTGCGCAGCTGCTGCTCAACTTCACGAATATTCTTGCGATCGCGCATGTCGATAAAATCGATGACAACCAGCCCCCCTAGATCACGCAGTCGCAATTGGCGGCCAACCTCCATAGCTGCTTCCAGGTTGGTTTTCAGGGCCGTGGCCTCAATGCCGCTTTCACTGGCCATTTTGCCGGAGTTAACATCAATGGCTACCAGCGCTTCCGTTTGGTCCATGACGATTGATCCGCCTGAGGGGAGGGCCGTCTGATTTTTGGCCAGTCCTTCGATCTGTTCTTCAATCTGATAGCGGGAGAAGATCGGTCTGCGCTCGCGATGGCGCTTGACCATATGTCCCAATTCCGGCATGACCAGGGCAAAAAGTCTTTGGTGTCCTGATAGACTGATGATTGTCGATCAGGACTTCATCCATATCGGTACTGAAATAGTCTCTGATGGAGCGGATCGCCAGGTTTGATTCCTGGTAGAGCTGGGACGGTGCCTTGATCTGATCTTTACGGGCAACAATCCCTTCGTAAAGGCGGACGAGGTAGTCGAAGTCGCGCTTCAACTCGTCCTTATCCTTGCCGATCCCTGCGGTGCGAACGATGTAGCCCATTTTTTCCGGCAGGTCGAGTTCTGCCATGGTGCGTTTGAGCTTTTTACGTTCTGAGTCTTCACTGATTTTGCGTGACACCCCTTTGGTTGTGCTGTCGGGCATCAGGACCATGTAGCGACCCGGAATAGACAGGTAGGTCGTCAGAGCAGCACCTTTGTTGCCACGCTCTTCCTTGACGATCTGGACCATGATCTCCTGGCCACGCTGAAGGATATCGGCAATCCTTGGGCGACCTTTGGTCTCATCTCTTGGGGGGTAAATCTTCGGGTGGATTTCACCGATCTGAAGAAAGCCGAGTTTTTCGGCTCCGTAATCAACAAAAGCAGCTTGAAGTCCTGTTTCAACTCGGACGACAACTGCTTTGTAGATATTCCCTTTAGTCTGTTCCTGCCCGGCGAGCTCGATATCGAGTTCACTCAAAATCCCATCAACAACAATCGCCACCCGATTTTCCTCCGGATGGGAGGCGTTGATTAACATCTTCCTGCTCATTTTCAAACCTTTCAGTCCGCCTGTCAGCGGCTCATTCCGACCGAATCCGTAGGGACCTCTCCGCCATGGCGGGGTCAGCATTGGATGTTGTGATCGGTTAAATTGATAAAACCGCAGCTCATTCCTTCCTGTGGGGGGAATAACTGCGTGAAAACTCTTTTTGGCAAATGCCGGTCTCAACGCTTAAAGCGGAAACTCGGAACTCTCTGCACCTCGTAAAGTGTAGCAGATATTAATTTAAAGTGATACGTCAAATATTGTTTGATGTTGTAAGATCATTGCCGCTAAATAGATAGTTTGTCAATATCTTCAGAGGGAGAACATTTAAACTGCGTAAAATCGTGATCCTCTCTGTTGCAGAGAGCGACGGCTGGAACATCGGTTTCAATCGATTCTCTAGCCATCTGAAATGTTGGCCATCTGAAATGTTGGCCATCTGAAATGTTGGCAGGACCGTACTGACGAGGTGAAAGCAGGGCCCTTCATTTAAGATGTGAAAATGACTCCCCGCGGTCCGTTATATCACTGCTCGAGAGCGTGATCGAACACTTGTGTGGGCAACTGAACTCCTTATAGGCGATTTCAAGGCATCGGAACTATTGATTGATTTTGGGGAGTTTTCGGGACGGTGGTCTTTGAGTGTTTTTCTTGGCCGAGGCAATGTTCAAAATATGGTCCGAGCGCCGTTCTATGTTCAAGCCGAAGGGGGATCATCGCTGTTTCTGGTTTGGTGGAAATATGATGTGTGCCATCAGATAAATTGATTGGCTTTGGTTGCGTTAATGGGAGGGACGTGGATCTTTTATCGGTCACCGTTGCCTGTCACTCCCCTATAAACAGGGAGTCGACAGGTTTTTCAGGTGTTTCACGATGTCAAAATGACACGTAATCAGCTCAATTTAGTGACCTTGACACTGACGCCGTGTCTAGCCGTACATCCTGTCCAGTAGTCGAGCAGTAAGCTGGCGCCAGAGCGGGTCGGGTCGGTTGGTAACATGGGGTTCACGCTGGTTCCGGTTGCCCTTTCCTTAATCCCTTTTATGAGCTTGCCGTCGATGATCCGATCGTCACCGCCGAAGCCGCGGGTATGACCAAATCCGGTACTTACCGAAATGGACTCTTCGACGACCCCGTCATCGGTCTGCAACTCACCATCGGTATATTGGCCTGAAGGGCTGGTTATCCTCACCCTGTCGCCGGAGGCAAGGCCGAATTTCCGGGCGGTATGAACGTTCATATATACGTAGTTCGTCGGACTGAACTCCGCCGTGCGCTTGAAAGCCACAGAATAGGGTGAGCGAAGAGCTGATTTGTAGCTTGAGAACAACAATGGAAATTCATCTTTTTCCAGTGTTGTTCCCAGTTATCGCCATTCCAAAAATGGTTCGGTCGATAGGTTGGAATCCCCGGATAGGGCCGACCACTGTAGGCATGGATAAAATTGGTTACCGCTTCATTGTAAATGCGAAGACAGCGGCCCTTGTGTCCGTTCTGGAATTTACCTTGGTAACGTGGATCATCTTCATAGTAGCCTCCACGCGAAAGAACGGCGGCAACCGCTGCGCGCTCTTCGGGAAGCAACTTGTCGTTGAGCGGTTTCATGGCGCGCTCGGCACCGGACCATTGCATATCTTCTTTCGTCGTCTTAGGTAGCTTTTGACACATCATTGCCGTATTTGCGAGGTAGCATGCATGCCAGTCTTCAAGAGTAAAAAGATCAACCATGCGGCCATCTTTAGCTTGGATGGCATTCTTGCCGAAACCGGGAAGTCCGAGCTCCAGGGCAATATCAATAAGGAAGCGTTCCATGCAGAGATGCCGCCCCTGACTGTCTTTTGCCGTCCTGGGAGTCACCACCGGCGCCCCGGCAGAAAATCCCTTTTTCTCTGAACCCCACATCCGGTCGGCAGCGTACTCCTCGTGAGCCGACAGATCAGGAATAAAATAATCACAGAGACTGTTGGTCTCATTCATGTGGCAATCAATGCCCACGCTCAGCCCCAGCTGTTTTGGATCTTTGAGGCTTGTTATGACCTTTGGGCTCAGACCGCTGTTGCCATAGATTACATTATTGCGCCAGCAAAAAAAGGCTCGGAAACGATAGGGATCCTGGTTGGCATGGCTAGTGAGCATCTCCCCTGCATGTCCCACCGGAGCGATCTGCATCCAGGGATTTTTCGCCGGATAGGGTGATTGATTGTTAGCGAGTTTATTCTTGTACTCGGTGGAAAGCTCATATTTACCTTCTCGGCTGGCACTGACACCAAGCTCTTTTTCGTGAAGCCGCCTTCGATCTTATTAAGTATGTATTGTTTTCCCTTGCTCCCTTTGTAGGCACCATGCCAATAGGCAGCACCACCCTTAGCGTGATGAGAACCGATCAGGGTGTTGAGGATGCCGGTCAACCAACCGGTCACAAAACCGTCGGCGCTGCTGGAAGCCGTAGACAGCATGACGCAGGAACGGCGGCCATGGCTGGTGAAGTCCCGGGCGATCTGTTCCAACTTCTTGGTGTTGATCCCGGTTGCTTCGGCGTAGTCTGCCAACGAAGTACGCAGGGCTTCTTCCTTTAGAAGGCTCAAAGAACTCTTGACCTTTATCGGTTTGCCCTCTTTATCTATAACCTGAGTATCGACGAACAGCTTGCCATCCCGGACATTGTCCGCATCTTCCAGATTGCCGGTCTCGCTGTTAAAAACAACCGGGTTTTTCGTTGCCATACCCAGATCTGTACCGCGCAAGAATTTTCCGTGCTGTGGATGATCCGGGTCCATCACGACCAGATGACTGGCATTGGTGTGGTGGAGTTCGCCCTTGGCCTTTGCCGCATGAGGACTCGGAGAAGATAGATGACTGGTATTAAACCAGTTGTTCTCGAAGATCAGCCGTATCAAAGCGAAGAGGAACGGAGTGTCTCGACCCGGCTTGATGGGCACCCATTCCCCGCCAGTGTTTGCGCTGGGTGTGGTGCGAAGAAGTGGATCGACTGAAATATATTTCAGTTTGTTATCAACTCGGGCATCGGCAAGCTGACGACCGAGGCTGTTGAGACTGTTGCCTGAATTGCCGGGACTGGTGCCGAGGAAGATGGCGTACTTGGCCTCTTTCCAATCGGGATGTGCGTGCCAGGCCCCCTGTAATGGATCCACTGCTGACAGGGCCAGACCGAGCCGTTGCTGGGCTCCACAATAGGCTGATTTTTTTCCGACGTTTCGAGTCCCCCAGGAGCTGTACATGAAACGTGTATAGAAATCGGAACGGGGAGCACTGTCACCGAGATAGGTTGTACAGAGGTGGTTGGCAGCCGAACCAAACTCTGGTTGCCCAGGCGCAGCCTCTTTGTCGAGCCGGCGGATCTCCCGCAGGCCGGCCACCGTTCCCTCACCAAATAGATCTCCACCTTCGATGATCTCTTTGAGTGCTTGCTCGTATGGGATAGTCTGCCATTTTCCTTCGCCACGTTTGCCAGCGCGTTTGAGCACTTGGGTGATGCGTCGTTCGTCATCGACGGAATCTGTTGCCGCAGTGCCACGACCGCATGTGGTGGCACGATTAGCCAGTCCTGGATCCCCGGTGAGTCCTTTGAAAGCCTCTTTAACCGGTACGTCCAGCGCAAGAGGAGAGCCACTATTGTTTTCGCAATAGGGGTTGCCACTCATACGTAAAATCTTGTCGGTCTTTTCATCGACCCTGACCCGTAGACCACAGTTGTCAAAACAACCAAAACAGCGCTGAAAAGCGGTTCTTTGTCCCGGAGTTTGGCTTATTTCACCTGTGATTTCATCAATTGTGAACTCTGGGGGCAGAGAATTTTTGCCACAGAAGCGAGAGTCGGGTCTTTTTTTTTCCTTTTGGCCATTGCTTGCTTGCGCAGCTGTTGCAACCGTAACTGCACCGATTCCTGCTACTCCTAATTTGGTGATAAATTTTCTACGATCCATAATCGACTCCCTTTACCGCTGCCAATTCAAATAGTTGAGGCTCAGTATTTTCTGATCTTTGGTTCCACCGGGAAACCCTATATAGAAGATCGATGGTCGTGTCTCTTCATCGGGCAGCATGGCGTACACATCATTAGCTTTGATGGTCTGGACCAGTTTTGAGTCGGGTGTGTTGAGGTCGCCAAAAATTCTAGCGTGCCCGACACAGCTTTCCACACAAGCCGGCAGTAAACCGTAACTCGTTCTGGCAATGCAAAAATCACATTTTTCCGGTGCGATTTTTTCGTTCTCATCACCAGCTCGGGCACCATAAGGGCAGGCCTCGACGCATGCCTGGCAGGCAATGCACGCATCTCTGTCGATATAGACAATGCCGTTTCTGTTTTTACCCGTTGCATCGGCAGGACAGACATCGACGCAGGCAGGATTTTCACATTGCCCACACTGAGTAGGAATTGCCATAGCGCCAAAGCTATCGTTCTGTGCGACAGAAAATTGACGAACTTGATTACGATTCATGCCTTTGGGGTGTTGTTTTCGATCGCACAGGCGACGCTGCAGGACATACACCCGGTGCAACGTCTGACATCGATCACCATGGCATAATGTTTGGCATCGGTGCTGGTGTTTGCAAGTATCTGCGCGGTTGGGATCAAGGTCAGAGGGATGCTTGCTCCCATGACCTTTAACAAGGTACGGCGGTTGATCATTCATGACTCCTTTCGCGGTTGTCCGGCTATTGATGGCACTAGATTTCCTTAGCTAGCCTTAGAGCAACCACGATGCCAAATCGTGGATTGGTTTCAAGTTGTTGTAATTGCACGATTTTAATTGGTTAGCTAATCGATGTAAGGGAGCAACTAAAGTTGATGCCAGAACTGAATCAAGTGCAAAAATGCGAGGGACTGGGAGGGCACGAGGAGGTATCAATTAAGGTTTACTTTAAACTTTAGTTGATGCCTTTCGCTCGGTTAATTATCTCAATCAAGGATGACAGGACTGGCTGTCGGTCGAGGGCGGTTTTTAGTGCCCTGAGCGTCTCTATTGGCAGAGTTGATGCCTCGCTTTCCTGGTCGGTCTCTCATCGGATCCGGGGGCTGCAATGAGAAGTTTGCTGCATTGCCACCAATTACTGTGTGTCGCTTCTGAAGCTGAGTGGTAAGGATCATTGGGTTCTTTTTTTCAGACGTTTGCTCAGAGCCTGGGGGCTGATGCCGAGTAATCTGGCGGCGATATTCTGGTTGCCCTGTGAGCGTCGCATCGCCTCAGCGACCCAGAGGTCTGCAGCCTGTTTAAGCGGTGGCAGCTGTTTGGGAAAGGTCAGCTCAGGCGAATTGACAATGTCTGAACTTTGAGGCATGGGACAGGCGACTTTACTGGTACCGCGGTCAATGGCCTGCTTGAAAGATTCCATAGAGAGTTTTCTGCCTTGGTGGAGGCTGACGGCGTCATAGACCATACTTCTCAGTTCTCTGATGTTGCCTGGGAAATGGTAAGTTGCCAGCAGAATCGAAAGTTCTTCAGGGGGGGTCGGTTTTTTTTTGTTAAGTGAGCTGGCAGCCTCTGCGAGAAAAAAATCGAGCAATAGCGGCAGGTCTTCGGTTCGTTCCCGGAGAGGAGGGATCTGAACATGATGGGATTGGAGGCGGTAGTAGAGATCCTTGCGGAAAGCCCCCGAGGCCTGCATGGCGTCCAAGTTTCGGTTGGTGGCAAACACCACCCGTGCCTGAAGACGTTTTGGCGTGTCGCTGCCGAGGGGGAAGTACTCACGTTCCTGCAGCAGACGCAACAGCTTAATCTGTGACGCTGGGCTCAGGTCGCCGATTTCGTCCAGAAAGAGAGTTCCTGATGCCGCTTTTTCAATTATTCCTGCCCTCTGTGAGTCTGCACCGGTATAGGCTCCACGGGTATGGCCGAAAAGGGTATCGGCAAAGGTATTGTCATCAAGCCCGGCGACATTGACCGCAATCCAGGGTTCCTCTGGAGCGCTAAGCTGATGCACCGCTTTGGCCACCAGCTCCTTGCCGACACCGCTTTCGCCGGTCACCAGGACAGGTTCAGGACTGTCAGCCACAGCTTCAATGTACTGGAAGATCAAGTGCATTTTTTTGTTGCGGGTGATAATGTTCGAAAAGGTCGCAGGCCATTTGAGATCATCACACAGGAAGCGAGCTTTCAGATTACGGTTTTCCCGCTGTAGCTCCATGTGGATCAAAGCTCTGCGGATTCCTGCGAGTAGCCGCTCCTGTTCGGTTGTTTTACGAAGTAATCAAAAGCCCCCAGTCGCATACAGCGTACGGCTGTTTCCAGTTGATTCATGCCGCTAAGGATGATTACCGGGACATCGGGATGATGCTGAATAATTAATGGCAACAACTCTTCTCCGCTGATGTGCGGCATGGTCAGGTCAAGCAGAATAAGACCAATTTGCTGGTGCTCCAGCACCTTCAATACATTGCGGCTGTCGCTGCATTCGATCAGATTATTTATCCCTGCATTTAGCTTCAAGTTAATTGTCAGGCTGTGAAGCCAAGCTGGTTCGTCGTCAACCAGCAGCAGCGGTAGTAAAGGGTAGGGATTTTTAACCACGTTGATCTTCCTCCGGGCAGATAGGGAGTGCAAGTATAGCGGTAGTTCCCTTGCCGGGACGGGAACTGAAATCAAGGCTACCGCCACATTTTTAACGATACGGGCCGAAATGGAAAGACCGAGTCCGGTCCCGCCCGACTCGCGCTTGGTCGTAAAAAGGGGTCAGTGATGTTGGAAAGATACTGTGCTTTAATACCAACTCCTTGGTCCTGTACCGAAACGATATTGCAATCCCGTTCCGGATCGAAGGCAGTATAAACCGAAATTCCTCGAGTCCTGTCAGGCAAAGCCTGGCAGGCATTCATGATCAGGTTGATCAGGACCTGTTCAATTTTCCGGAGTCCTCCACGTGTCGGTAAAAGATTAGCTCCATAGCTAACGGTGAAATCGTCAGTCGCTTTTTTTATCTCCCCCCCCTGCCAACCTCAGCGCGGTCTGTAACGCTTCATTGATATCGAGGGTCTCTTCTGGTGCCTGACTGTCCTGACGTACAAAGTCCTTGAGGTCATCGACGGTATTTTTGATACGCTCTGCACCGTCAATAATCCATGTGAGGAGAGACGGTACTTCTTTTATCAATTCAGAGTAGGCCATTCCTCTCAACTCGAAGTCACCGTGCGTGCGGCAGTGTTGTTCGAGAATCGGAGCGCCCGCCTCAAACACCTGCTTCAGTACGGGAGCATTGAGTAGGATCATCGCATTAGGATTATTGATCTCGTGAGCCACTCCTGCCGACAGGACTCCAAGTGAAGCGAGTCGATTGGCCGCCTCAGACTCTTCAGCCAGCTTGATCTTTTCGGTGATATCACTGCTCCACTCGATGACATTGGTTACCAAACCATCCTCATCTTTCAAGGGGAAGACCCTTTTCCCCCAGATGCGACCGTCGGCAGTGATCCGGGTTCCATCTAGAGGTTCGCCGCCTTTGAAACAGGCCAGACCCAGACACTCCTCGCACGCTGATGATTTGTTCTGCCAGAGTTGATAACAGTGTTGCCCGGATAGAGAGAGCAGGTTTTTATTCAACAGACTGGCGGCCCCTTTGTTGGCCCATACGACCTTCAAATCAGGAGACAGCAGGGTCAGGGCATCGGGAATCCCGTCCAGAATAACCTGGAACTTCTGGGACAGATCTTTAAAGTTCTGTTTGCTTTTGCGCAGAGCAATTTCAGCACGGTTACGTTCGAAAATCTCTTGGCGTAACTGTTCATTACTCCTTCGCTGCTCGTGAAAGGAAGCTTTCAGGTTTTTGCTCATCTCGTTGATTGAATGGACCACCAGATCCAGTTCATCGCCTGCGTCTTTCTTTTTCGGGGCCCTGTTTAGTCTAAGGGGAATGTCTTCGCCGCCGGGATCAAAACCCTTGGTGAATGACGCCAGGGAATGGAGGTGGCGACCCACGAGTGCATAAAACAGAAAGAGCATGAACAGCGAGACAAGAGAGGTTTTGACTGCCAGGGTGCTGATGATGATCAGTGCTTTGTCAATCAGGCGCTGATAGACCGCATGAAGATCAGCAACGACACGCAGGGTACCGAGCGGAATCTCCTTGTCGCGATAATGATAGCTCAGGGGATATTCGCGTTCGATGGTTTTGGACTGGTGTCGATTACCAACATCGATTAGCGTTTTTTCTCCCTGCCTGATTTCGATGTATTCAATGTCCTGTATTTTCAGTAAGCCGTCGAGTTGTATTTTCAGAAAGGAATGGTTAGAAACCCACAGACTTGCAATAAGACTTTGTAGATAGCTGACCTCAATCTGTGAGAGATTTTTTTCTATACTGCGAATATCCCGGGCATATTCAATATATAGTTGCAGTGAGGTTCCGATAACGGTCATGACCGAACTGAATAAAAAAAGATAAATGACTAATTTACGGGCAATACCACTTTTAAGGCTGTCGAGATGGCTACCTAATCCGACCATGTTGCACCGCCCTGTATGAGTGGTTGCAGTCCTTCAGCAATGATCAACTGGTAAGAACCATCCCGTTTCATGGATCGGAGAGCTTCAACCAGAGGAGCGACAAGTGTTTTATGCCTTTTGTGAAGATAGAGGTACATGGATTGAGTCTCCAGAGGCGGTTCAACTTGCTGGATATCCTTCAGTTGCAGGCTCTGTATAGCCTGAAGCCCGGCCAAGCGTTCGTAGATCACCAGGTCGGCTCTTCCTTTCTCAATCAGAGTGAAGAGCAGGGCGAGGCTGTCAACCTGAGTTAAGAGAGCCCCTGCAGCTTTTTCCTGGAGAATTTTCCATCCTCTGACGATGCCGACGCTGTAAGGTGACAGGTCGTCCCAATCCCGGACGCTGACCTGAGCAGCTTTGCTGAAAGCTACAAACTCAAAATCGATCAACTTCTCGGGTACCTGAATGAGGTTAGGATACTGGCGCTGCAGCCCTTCGACCCGGATCAAGTCCCCATCATTGATGCCTTGGGCGGCAACGAGCAGGGAACGTTCGGCTGGCAGGCGGGTAATGAGGGCTTCTCTCCCGATTTTCGCAAAGGCTTGCAGGATGATACGGTCGACGATCCCCTGTTGATCTGGGCTGGAGATGGGAGGCTCAAAAGGGCTGCCGATGAACAGGGGGTTCTGCGCGAAAACAGGGTTTATGAGAATAAACAGCAACGTTAGCGTTTGTAGAAAAATGTTCATTCCGATGCATCGCAAAGAGGTCAAGGCTGACGATAAAAACGTTAAATTATTCACATCATCCAACAGTAGCAAGTCTGTCTGGTCGTCGTGAGGAGATGAAGACTTTGACTCTTTGAGTATCTTCAATTAATTTACTATTATCATTCTTAGTTCAGTTATAACCTGCAGCCATGATAACACAGGAGAAAGAAGAAGCGTCTCAAATATTATTACTTCCGGAGGTGTGCAGTGGACTGGAACAATGCTTTCATGGAATGCTTCTTCGCCACGTTCTGGCGAGAGGGAGTGCCGAGTCCGGTGGGAACTCATGACAGTGGCGAATGAAAGACATTGAAAGGTTCCCCTGCCGTTAGTGCCGACACCCCCTTCAGGCCGATTTCGGGTTGTTTTTGGTATGCTGTTCCCCGCATGGGAGAGTGTTGATCAGTCTTGATCCGAGGAGGTGGAGATTGCCCCGCTCGGAAGATTTTCTCTTGTGTTGATGTCGCATGGTTACCGGAATAAAACAGTGTTGATATCCTTCGGCCGCCTTTCTTGCTGACCCTCTTTATCCAAATATAATCTTGCATTTGACTAGTTAATTATCTATATATGCTTGGAATTTCGTTACATATTTGAACAGTGTGCTTTGCATACGATTTTTCAGAATACAGCATGTTCGACAAACTGGGAGACCAAGCTTTGAGTTTACAGGAAACAACAGCACTTACCGTCAGCGGTCTACACAAAAGTTTCGGCAATGTCGAAGTACTCAAAGGGGTTTCTTTTACCGCACGTAAGGGCGATGTTATTGCTGTTCTCGGGTCCAGCGGATCGGGTAAAAGTACCATGCTTCGTTGCGTCAATCTGCTTGAAACACCGGACAGTGGATTGATAACGGTCTCTGGCGAAGCGATTCAGATGAAAAAAAATCGCCGCGGCGAAAGTCTGCCGGTGGACCGTAAGCAGGTTGAGCGTATCCGGTCCAAACTTACCATGGTTTTTCAGCAATTCAATCTCTGGTCCCACATGACCATTCTTGAAAATGTCATCGAGGCACCGGTCCATGTGTTAAAAGTCCCCAAAGCGGAAGCCATTGAAAAGGCCAAGCACTATCTCAATAAGGTCGGTATCTTTGATAAGATAGATGCTTATCCTGCCCATATGTCTGGTGGACAGCAACAGCGTGCGGCTATTGCCCGGCTCTTGCCATGGAACCTGAAGTCATGCTCTTTGATGAACCGACCTCGGCTCTTGATCCCGAGCTTGTGGGTGAAGTGCTTCAGGTTATGCGCCAGCTTGCCGATGAAGGGCGGACTATGGTTGTCGTTACCCACGAAATGGGATTTGCCAGAGAGGTCTCAACGGAAGTGATCTATCTGTCCGAAGGTCTTATCGAAGAGCAGGGGGCTCCCAATAAGGTTTTTGCCAACCCTGAATCTGGACGATTTGCGCAATTTCTCAATACTGTTCTTTAGTTATAAGTACAGTCTGTTCCCACTCTTTCAATTTGATTAGGAGAAGAAGATGAAAAAGCTCGTATTGTTTATGGCTTTTGCCCTTATCTTTGTTGCCGGTACTGTCCAGGCAAAAGAATGGAAAAAAGTTCGTGTTGCCATCGAAGGTGCCTACCCTCCTTTCAGTGCGGTTTCACCGGAGGGTGAGCTTGTCGGTTTCGATGTTGATATCGCTGTTGCCCTTTGTGAGGCCATGGGGGCTGAGCCTGTTCTTATTGCCCAGGCTTGGGACGGGATGATTCCTGGTCTGCTCGCTCGCAAGTACGATACCATCATCGCTTCCATGTCGATTACTGAGGAGCGTTTGAAAACCGTTGATTTCAGTAACAAGTACTATCAGACTCCCGCAAAATTCATGGTCAAGAAAGGTTGATCCCGGTCTTCTCCGTTGAGGCGCTGAAAGGTAAAAAGGTTGGTGTCCAGCGTGAGACGGTTCATGACAAATACCTCACGGCTGTCTATGGAAAAGACGTTGAGATCGTCCGTTTCGGTTCTCTGGATGAAGCTTTCCTGGATGTTAAGGCTGGTCGTATCGATATCGTTATGGCCGACAGCATCGCTCTTATGGATGGTTTCCTCAGCAAAGAAGACGGCAAAGACTACGAATTCGTTGGCCCCGATATGGTTGACCCGGCGATTTTTGGCCCGGGAATCGGGGCTGCTGTCCGCAAGCAGGATACCGATCTGAAGCAGAAACTTAATGAGGCTATCGCTAAGATCCGTGCTGATGGTACCTACGAAAAGATTCAGAACAAGTATTTTGATTTTGATGTCTATGGTGATTAAGCCGTCGCTATTTCTATAGCTAACAGCTGTTCACGCTATTAATTATGCCGGGACGCATTTCTTGTAATGCGCCCCGGACATTTCAAGGCGCAACTTTATGCTCGACCTGCATGGCTACGGACCCAGTATTATTGAAGGTACCGTGCTTACCATCAATGTTTCCCTTACGTCGCTTCTTCTTGCAACGATTCTCGGAGTAAGCGGGGCTTTGGCAAAACTCTCCGCGTCCCGTTTCTTGAGATTTGTCGCAGGCCTCTACACAACCGTGATCCGGGGGATTCCCGATCTTGTCCTGATGCTGCTGGTGTTTTATGGCGGGCAGATGTTGATCAATCAGGTGGCCTACAGTATCGGCTACGAAGATTACATTGATATCAATCCCTATATCGCAGGTGTCCTTACAATCGGGTTTATTTTTGGAGCTTACATGGCTGAAACCTTCAGGGGGGCTATATTGGCTGTCCCGGGAGGGCAGCTTGAGGCCGGTGCCGCTTATGGCATGTCACCTGCACAGGTTATTGTACGCATCCTGTTGCCACAGATGGTTCGCCATGCCATCCCCGGTTTCGGCAATAACTGGCTCGTCCTGACAAAAGCGACAGCGCTGGTTTCCATCATTGGTCTTGATGACATGGTTCGCAAGGCTTCTCTGGCTTCAGGCGCGACCCGTATGCCGTTTACTTTTTACTCTGTTGTCGCTATCAACTATCTGATTATTACAACCGTATCAATTTATCTGCTTCAGTGGCTTGAGAATAGATACAGCCTCGGAGTTGAAAAAGACTGACATGAAATTTTCTATCATTGCTGAAAATATTGACATCTACCTTAAAGGGGTTCTGGTCACATTTGAACTTGTCAGTCTGTCATTGCTCTTTGGCCTCGTTATCGCTGTTGTCCTCTCAGTTGCTCTGACGATAAGTGAGAAGCCGGTTGTTACTCTGCCGATAAGGGCTTTTGTCTACTTTTTTCGAGGAACTCCTCTACTGATCCAGATGTTTCTTATCTATTACGGCATGGGCCAGTTCGAAGCGATTAAAGAGACCTTTCTCTGGGATTATTTCAAGGAAGCCCATTTTGCGCTCTTTTCACTTTCGCACTCAATACCGGAGCGTACACAACAGAAATTTTCAGGGGCGCCATTGTTAATACCCCAGAGGGGAGATCGAAGCAGCCAAGGCCGCTGGAATGTCGCAAGCCCTCATGTATCGTCGAATTGTCCTGCCCAGTGCTTTCAGGCGGGCACTCCCGGCCTATGGCAATGAGATGATTTTTATGTTGCATGGAACAGCTCTTGCCAGTGTCATCACAATTGTCGATATCACCGGCGCGGCGCGAATCATCAACTCCAGGTTCTATAGCCCTTATGAAGCATTTCTGACGGCAGCCATTTTTTATATGATGATGACCTTTACCATGGTCTGGGTTTTAAAGAAGGTCGAATTCAAGTGGCTTGCCCATTTAAGGAGAGATGGCAGCAGTTGAGTTGTCGCTCATCCTTGTTCCATGAACGGTAAGAGCGGGAGGCCCTGCAGACGGAGGGTCCCGCTTAAATTAACCATCCTTCCTTGATAATGCCTCTATGTACATAAAATGCCTGGCGCTTGTGCTATTTATGTGCTTTTGAATGTGGTAAATTTTTTCATTTTATCCCTCCACTTTGATTTAATTCTGAATAATCGGTAGCTTGTCCTCTTTTGTGATGTTGGCACGGTCGCTGCTGAAGAGTCGATCATCCACAAAACTTTACGGAGGATCGACTCATGATCAAGATCACTATCATTTTCTCTCTGGCTTTGACCGTTCTTTTCCTGCTTGTCATTAGCGCATCACCCGATAATCAGGGATTGGCAACGCTGCCAGCGAAGACAGAAATTCTCGATATGCATTGTCATGTTGCCGGAATTGGTGCCGGTGGAAGCGGTGCTTTGTTTCCGACAAGATGCGCAAGAGTTGGAAATATCATGTTTATCTGAAGGCTTTTGGTGTGACAGAGCAGCAGGTTATGGCTCATGGAGATGGTTTGATCGTGCAGAAAATTTCTGAACGGCTGGCTGGCTCGGAGCTGGTTGGTTCTGCCGTAGTCCTGGCCTTGGATGGTGTCATCAATCAAAACGGTCAGCTCGATCTTGACCTCACGGAAAGTTACATTCCCAATGACTTCCTCGCTCGGGAAGCGGCTAAATATGACAATCTTTACTTCGGTGCCAGTGTTAATCCTTACCGTCACGATGCTCTTGAGCGTCTGGATCAGGTGAAGCGTGATGGTGCTGTGTTGGTTAAATTTGTGCCTGTTACGGTTGCACGAGCAGATGGCGTGCAGGGTGATGATCGGGCTTTTTTATCGCACCGAGGTGTTGGTGAAAACCCGTGGACCCGCTCAGATAGAGTCGCTGCGGTTGCAGCAGAGTGAGGATGCCTCTGAATTCTGGCGTGATTAGCTGTGAAGAGTGCTTGGCTCTGAGCAAGCCGGGAAAGCTTTATAGTGTCTGATAGGTTACTGAATTTTTATTATATCGTATAAAAATTATTGACGCTTATAGAAAAATATATGAAAATTGTGTGCGATATTTGCCTGTCATTGTTAATTACGCTTTTAAGGACCTGTACCCAGGAGGCTCGGCCATGAATTATGTATGCAAGCAATGTGGAAAGACTTATCTCCCTACCGCGGAGAGGTTCAGGTGTGATTGTGGATGTTCTTTGTGGTTAGATTATGAAGGTGGTTTAAAGCGGATCGACATTCAAGCTGAGGATTTTTCCATGTGGAGGTATTGTGCTGCATATCCTTTGGAGAGAGATGACATAGCTGTTTCATTTGGCGAGGGACTCACTCCTCTGACTATGATTGATTACAGGGGCGTGAGATTGTTGATTAAGCAGGACAACCTTATGCCGACGGGTTCGTTTAAGGATAGAGGAGTTGCTATGGTGACGAATTTTATGAACAAGCTCGGTGTTCGCAGGTTCTCGGAAGATTCAAGTGGTAATGGTGGCTCGTCGTTTGCCGGATATTGTGCTTTGGCCGGCATCGATTGTCGGGTTTTCATCCCGGCAAATACCTCTATGGGGAAGATCGTTCAGACCAGCTTATATGGAGCCGATTTGGTTCGCGTCGAAGGGACTCGACAGGATGTGGCCGATCAAGCAATGGCCAGTAGTGACGGATATGTTTATGTCGGACATAACTGGCATCCATACTTTATCCAAGGGGTCAAGTCAGTTGCTTATGAAATTTGGGAACAAAACGGCTTTTGCGCGCCGGACAATATTGTTTGTGTTGCAGGAAACGGGAGTATTGTTTCTGGTTTAAGTTTGGGGTTCAATGAACTGAAAAAAACAGGAGAGATCGCCAGTTTTCCAAAATTGTTTGCGGTGCAGGCAGATCACTGTAACCCGCTGTTTCGAGCTTTTGTTGGTCAGTCGGCTGACTTTGAGCCCAGTCCAACAATTGCAGAAGGGATTTCAATCTACAGATCAACACGTCATGACGACGTTGTGAATGCCGTAAAGGCGAGTGGGGACAGATTGTCAGTGTTAGTGAGGAAGAGATTGCTTCCGCCCTGTTTTATGTCGGCAAGAGAGGCTTTTATGTCGAACCAACTTCGGCAACCGGATTCGCAGGTCTCGATAAGTTGATTGAGAATAAGGTCATTTCAGAACAGGAAAATACTGTTGTCATCATTTCAGGAAATGGGCTTAAAGCGACAGATAAGATTGAGCGTCTGATGTAATGGAGGAAAACAATGAAAATAGTGGTGACCGACAATGCTTTAAGGACATCGGGGCACTATTCGCAGGCCGTAGTCCATAACGATGTGGTTTATCTTTCTGGTCAACTGGCATTTCACCCTGAAACGGGAGCGAAAGACGCAGCTTGTGTGGCTGACGAGACAGCTCGGGTACTCAGTAATGTTGCCTTGATTCTTGATGAGGCAGGCAGCTCAATTGAGAAGGTTCTCAAGGTTACAGTCTATTTGTCGGATATTCAGTTTTGGGATGATGTTGATAGCATCTACGGTGAGTTTTTTGGTCAACATCGCCCTGCGCGGGTGATGGTTCCCTGTAATAACCTACATTTTGGCTTTCACGTTGAAATTGACGTGATTGCATATATATGAGATCGGTGTTTTTGGTCGAGGACATGATTTAATGGTGGAAATTTCAGCAAAAATGCGTCCCTATGTGGCTCTGGCAGATATGGTTTCAGAGTCTTTCGGTCAACAGTGTGAGGTTGTCTTGCATGACCTGTCTGTTCCGGAAACTCCGTTGTTTATGTTGCGAACGGCTTGGTAACCAACAGGGAGCCGGGGCAGTCATTTGATCACCTGGTTAGGGATGTCTTATTGTCGGAAAGGTTCAGTAACGACTACAATGCCAATTACATGTTCAAAACCAGAGACGGTAGACAGATAAAATCGTCAACCTCGTTGATAAGGAATGAAAATGGCGAGGTGATTGGTGCTTTTTGTATCAACATCGAGGTTGATGCTCTAATCAGGATGAGGAAGTTTCTTGATTCATTTTTTGCAGATAATGACTTACAGGAAATGGAAAGGAAGACTGTCGAGCCTGAAGGATTCGACAATGTCATGGAAATTATAGACGATTTGATTGTCAAAACGATAGGCGCGCGCAATGTTTCAGTTCAGACACGCAGGGAAAATGTTGAATTGGTCCGATTTATGTATGACAAGGGTATTTTCCTGGCTAAGGGGTCTGTCGATAAGGTTGCGGAAAAGTTCGGTATATCTCCAGTGACTGTCTATTCTTATCTGGATGAAGTTAAAAGAAGCAAAGACGGTTAAGCTGTTTGGCAGGCATATTTTAGTAATTTCATGCAGGAGGATCGGGAGGTGGATAGGGTTCTTGCTCTTTGTCCCAACGAATTAATCTTTTTCTGAACCCTCCTGAATGTACTGCTGAGAATGCCTGGATTGCTTACTTCCTCTCTATGTGATTTGAATGGAATTCTGGGGGGAGACACCTGAATTTTACTTTGCTTTGTCTGGAGCGGTATCCTTCTGGTACAGGCTCTTTTGCGTAAATCAAAGACCTATCTGCGAGCGTGAGAGTCAAGAATTCGCATCCTGCACATACTTCTTCACCGTCCTTCGATCCAACTTAACTTGCCGTGCAACCTCCTCATAGCTCCCCAGCTTTTTATAGAGCTGATTGCAGTAACGTGACAGCAGCTCCTGAGCAGTGAGCTTGCCGGCGCTGAAATCATCGGCCAGTTCGGTGCCTGCTTGTGCGGTGACGGCCGGATCGCCGTGGTAGCGGTTGTTGAGCAGGATCCGGCGTACCGCTTGCTCCAGCTCGCGTACGTTGCCGGGCCAAGGGTAGTCGGCTGGCAGATCGTCACGCAGGCGACCGACGATGAACCGAGCAGTTCCGTATCGCTGCGACCGCTGATCCGTTCCAGCAGATGGGAGGTGAGGCGGTCAGGGAGTTTTGTCTTCGACCAACTGGCGTCGTAGAGGCGGAACCTCAATAACGTCGGAGCAGAGGCGGTAGTAGAAGTCGTCGCGGAAGGTTCCTTCGTTGCGTAGTTCGACCAGTGGACGGTTGGTGGCGGCGATGATACGACCGCGGAAGGTCTGGACGCTGTGACTGCCGACCGGGCTGAAGGTGCGCTCCTGCAGAACCTTGAGCAGTTTGATCTGGACCGGGACTGAGACATCGCCGATTTCGTCGAGGAAAATGGCGCCGTAGGGCACGCAGCGGGTCAGGACTCCCTGGTGGTGCTCGACCGCGCCTGTGAAAGAGCCTTTTTTATGGCCGAACAGTTCCGATTCGATCAAACTTTCGGGAAATTGCGACAGGTTGATTGAGATGAAGTTGCGGGTGAAGCTTTCGGCAAAGCGGCCCTCTTTGTTATTGAAGGGGATAAAGCCTGAACGACCGATGGCAGCCGCCGCAGCCCCTTTACCTGTGCCGGTTTCACCCAGCAACAGAGTCGAAAAATCCTCCATTCGATCCCACAGCATGGTCTCGTAGCGGCGCGCATCGTGGGTGAAGATGTTGTTCCACAGGGCGCAGCGCAATGATCTCATCGATCGGCTCTGGCCAATCATCTGGCCGATGAAGTAGAAGGCCCGGCGCATCTGGTAAAAGAAGGCGAAATAGTGTCTGGCCTCTGGGCTTTTGAAGCCGTACTCGCGCAACTTTTCCAACAGCTCGGCCGAAAAGGCCACCGCACAAGGTTCATCCCCCTCCTTCAATTGTTGCAAGATCAGCGCATCAAATTCCTGCAGATAGTGATGATACTGAGCGAACAGCATCCCCAGAGCCAGGCAGGAGCGGTCCTCCTCCTGATAGAGGGAGAGACTGGCCCGTCCGCTGTGCTCAATCTGTTGTATGCGTTCATGGACCGAGGCGATGGCGGTCTGAAGCTGATTCTTGTGTCTGCTTCCCGTGACTCCAGCCAATTGGCGGTCGAGCTGGTCGCGCTGTTCGCTGAAGGGGTTGCTGAATGCCGCTGCACCGACCAGTTGAAAGAAGGCACGGTCCTCTGCTGTCAGTTTGATTTTATTAGCCATGCATAAAATGTACACGATCCGATCATTGAATGCCAGATTCTTGTCTTTCTATGTTTTGTGGTTTTTGTCTTGTTGTTGAAAATTTCAGCTATATCGGTAGTTTGAGAACTTTGGCGTTGCTGGCACGGATACTGCGATAGGGATGGGAAACTCAAACAAGGAGGACGATATGAAAAAAATTAATCCCATACTGATACGCACCCTGCTGGTCGCCATGTTGTTGCTTCTGTCTGTCGCTCCATCCTGGGCTGCCGGACTGCTTAAGCCGGTCGGGGGTGGTGGGGATGATGCTTTGCGCATCGCTTCACACCATGTCGATGTAACGATCAATAACGGCTTCGCTCGAACCGAGGTCGATCAACTCTTCGCCAATGACAGTTCAACTCCACTTGAGGGTCAGTACAGTTTTCCACTCCCCAAACAGGCCAGCTTATCGGAACTGTCGTTGTGGATCGACGGGCGTGAGATTGTCGGCGAGGTGATCGAAAAGGAGCGTGCAAAAGCCATCTATGAAGATGAAAAGCAGCAGGGCAGGCAGACCGCTCTGGCCGAAAAGAATGATTATAAAACCTTCGACGTCAGGATCGGAAATGTCCCGGCTGCGGGAGATGTCCGGGTGCGCCTGGTCTATTACCAACCGCTCGAAATTGATCTTAACGTCGGTCGTTATCTGTATCCCTTGGCCGAAGGGAATGTCGATGAAGAGCGCAACGCCTTCTGGTCGACGGATGACCGGGTTGACGGAATCTTTCAGTTTAACCTGCAGCTGAAATCGGCCTTTCCGGTCAAGGATGTTTATCTGCCGGGGCTGGAGCAGGAGGCTGTAGTCAATGAGGAAGAGGGGCGTTATACCGTTGCTATCAATCGCAGTGAAGGGAGCCGTTTGAATAAGGATATCGTCTTTTATTACCGTCTCGACGATCAGAACCCGGCTCGGGTCGAACTGATCCCATACAAGGAAGATCCGAGCGCAGAGGGAAGCTTTATGCTGGTGGTGACACCGGCAGCCGACCTCAAGCCGATTACGGAAGGGACCGACTGGACTTTTGTGCTCGACGTATCGGGCAGTATGGGTGGTGAGAAGATCGCCACCCTGACCCGTGGAGTGGGACAGGTCATCAAGCAGATGAAGGGTAACGACCGCTTCCGCATTGTCACCTTTAACAATAGTTCGGTCGAGTTGACACCCGGTTATGTCAGCGCAACGCCTGAGCAGGTGCAGCGTTGGATCGGACGGATTGCAGCGATCGAAGCAGGTGGCGGGACCAATCTCTACGCCGGTCTGAAACGCGCCGTACGCAAGCTGGATGACGACCGCACTTCGGGTGTGATCCTGGTGACCGATGGCGTTGCCAACGTCGGCGCGACCGAGCAACGCGATTTCCTCGATCTGATCAAACAACAGGATCTCCGCCTCTTTACCTTTGTTATCGGCAACAGCGCCAATCAGCCGCTTCTCGATCGTCTGGCTGAAGACTCCGGTGGTTTTGCCATGAGTATCTCGACTGCTGACGACATCGTCGGTCGTCTGATTCAGGCTAAAGCCAAGGTTCTGCACCAGAACATGCACGATGTCCAGATCGAAATCGACGGCGAAAAGGTGACCGATCTGACCCCGGCAACCATAGGCAGCCTCTACCACGGTCAGCAACTGGTGCAGTTCGGTCACTATCGCGGCAGCGGACCGATAAAAATCACCATGACGGCGAAGATTTCCGGCCAGAAACGCAGCTGGGAAACGACTGCAGATCTGCCTGATGTCGATCTGGACAACCCTGAGATTGAGCGCCTCTGGGCATTGGCGATGACTGAGCAATTAATGGAGCAGATGCGTGAGGCAGGCGAGACCGACAAGCTGAGGCAACAGATCAGCGACCTGGGCACAAACTATTCGTTGGTAACAGATTATACCTCGATGCTGGTCGTCACCGATGCGGTGATGGAAGGGCGCGGCATTCAGCGCCGCAACGCCGACCGGGTTCAGCGTGAGCGTGCGGCTCAGCAGCAGCGTACAAGCCAACCGGCTAAGAGCTACCGGGTCGATAAAACGGCCAGTCAGCCCGAGGGCAGCTTCGGAGGTAATTCTTCGCCTGGCATCGGCTCGGGACCCGTTGGCCTGCTGGCACTGCCCTTCATCGCCTGGTTGAACCGGCGCAAAAAAGACTGATCATATTCATATCAATATCAGGTTCTCTGTGGGCGGGGCATCGTTTCCGCCCACAAGTTTTGGAGGAAAAAATGAACATCTGCTCCCCGCACAACTCAATTCAATCTGTCCGGTGGCGTTTGTTGCCGTCGATTGAAATCTGTGTTTTGATCGGCCTTTTGATTACGGCGAATACCGGCCTGCTGATTAACAATTCCCCAAGTCATAGTCTGCTGTTCGATCCGACAGCCGTTGCACAGGGAGAGTTGTGGCGGTTTTCAGTTGGCCTCTGGTTCACGTCAGCCGCTACCATCTTCTGTTGGACGGGTTGGCTTTCGTCCTGCTCTATCGCGGTTTGAGTGAGGACAGATTGTCATGTCGACTTTTGTGGGTCCTCTGTTGTGCTCTGGGGAGTTTGTTGCTGCCACTTGTTTTTTCGGAACAGATCTATCGGCTTGGTCTCTGTGGTCTATCTGGTGTGGCTCACGGTCTGGCGGCAATCAGTGGACTGGAAATGCTGCTTGTACAGCGTCAGCGCAGGATAGGTGCTGTTCTGCTTGTTGGGCTGATGTTGAAGGTTGGCTTCGAGGTGCTGAGCGGACAGGTGGTCATGCAAGGATTGCATCTTGGTCGATCGGCGTGCCACTGGTGTCGACCCATGCTGGTGGAGTGGTTGGAGGTCTGGTCGGATTTTTACTGAGGAGAGCCTATCTTCTTAAACGAACTGCGTTCCGCTAGTTGGCATAAGGATGTCTAACTTGTGAAATAATAGTGGGAAGTTTGTTCCGAAAAAAAGCTATACTGTTGTTGGATGTAACAAAAATATATTTTAAACGTTATAATTCATATAGTAACCTGATTTTGAACTCACTAGCAGAGAGGAGGTCGCGTATGTCACTACAAAGTATCTGGACGCCTCAGCAGGAAGCCAAGCTACATGCCTGGCACAGCATGCAGCAGATCGTTGATCAGAGTAAACCTGCTCCCTGTTTTACCATCGCCAGAGAATTCGGCTGCGAAGCCTACCCCCTGGCTGAAAAGCTGGTCACTCGCCTGAACTCTCATGTCGCCGGGGAACCCTGGGTTATCGTCGGACGCGAGTTGCTCGACGAAGTGGCCAAGTTGAGCGGTTATTCGGTTGAGCAGATTGAAAAATCGCAGGACACGCCCGCATCCCTTAAGGCGATCTTTTCCATGTTTCTTGATAACAGCAGGGCGGAGGAGACAGAGGTCTTTACCCATATGAGAGAGGTGATTCGCGGTTTTGCCAAGCGGGGAAACTGCATTTTAATCGGTCGTGGCAGTGTTTTGGCGACTCAGGATCTGCCAAACTGCATTCACCTCCGCCTGGTTGCTCCTTACGATTTTCGAGTCAAGAAAATCATGCGCAGTCACAAGTTGACTGAGCGGGAAGCGCAGGAATATATCGCTCTGCATCAGCAGCAGAGAGACGATTTTATCCGCCGTTTTGCCGATGGAAATATCGCCGATTCCAGTCATTATCACTTGGTGATCAATAATGGTTTCCTGGGGATAGACAAGATCGCTGAACTGGCTGAAGAGTATATGGTTCGCTACTTTCCTCGTTGACTTATCTTCTCTTTCGCAGGTTTGGTCCGGGATTGGTCGGAATGCTGATCCCGGATTTTTATGTCCAGCTTTCCTGTCTGGTGGCAATTGTGCTATAAGTAGCGTTTTTTAATCGCTCCCTGCTCAGGAATGTCAGAAGAATGTTGCAACTAAGAGATATCGATAAATACTTTGCCGACAGAAGAATCTTTTCCGCTATTAATTGGCATATCAGACCAACAGACCGAATTGGCCTCTGTGGAGAAAATGGTGCCGGCAAAACAACGCTGTTGAAACTGTTGGCCGGTCAGGTTGAAAGTGACGGCGGAACATTACAGATTGCCAAGGGAACGACCTTCGGTTACCTGCCTCAGGACGGCCTTGTTCATCAGGGCAGGACTCTGTTTGAAGAGACCCGCAGCGCACTGGCTGAGTTGTTGCAGATAGAAAAGGAATTGCAGCAGCTGGAAGCCAGGGTTGCCAATGGGGCTGAGGCCGAGGTTCTGGATCGCTATGCCGAATTGCAACAATCCTTCGAGCAGCTGGGCGGCTACCAGATGGAGTCGGAAGTCGGCCGGGTTCTTCATGGCCTAGGTTTCAGTGCCGCTGATTTTGATAAGTCCTGTGAAACTTTTTCCGGTGGTTGGCAGATGCGTATTGCTCTGGCAAAGCTCCTGTTGAAACGGCCTAACCTGCTATTGCTCGATGAGCCGACCAACCATCTTGACCTCCCTGCCCGCGATTGGCTGGAAGATTATCTGCAATCTTACCCCTTTGCTGTTGTCCTTGTTTCGCACGATCGTTTTTTTCTCGACAATGTTGTTTCGCGGATTGTTGAGGTCTGGAATGGAGAGCTGACCGAGTATCCCGGCAACTATAGCCGTTATCTGACGTCCAGAGCTGAACGGGTTGCAGCCTTGAAGTCGGCAAAACAACAGCAAGACGATGAAATTGCCCGTATTGAAGCCTTCATCAATCGCTTCCGCTATCAGGCCAACAAAGCCTCTCAGGTTCAGAGTCGGGTCAAACAGCTGGAAAAGATTGAGCGGATTTCATTGCCCCCTGAGCGTAAAAAAATCGCTTTTACTTTTCCGCCCCCCCAAAAGGGTGGACGCATGGCCATAGAGTTGTGTGCTGTGTCGCAGCACTATGGCGATCTTAAAGTGCTTAACAGGGTTGATGTGCAGGTCGAACAGGGAGAGCGACTTGCGCTGGTTGGGCCCAACGGTGCAGGTAAGTCAACCTTGATGCGGCTGCTGGCCGGGGTTGAAGATCCTGTCGGTGGGGAGCGTAAAGAAGGGCATAATCTGCACTTGGCATATTTTGCTCAGGATCAGGCTGCGGAGCTTAACCCGAATCGCGATGTGTATGCTGAAATTTCAGCCGATTCCCCTTACGATATGGTCCCAAAATTGCGCAATATCCTGGGTTCTTTTCTGTTTTCAGGCGATGATATTGAGAAAAGTGTCAAGGTATTGTCCGGCGGTGAACGCAATCGCCTGGCTCTGGCGAAATTATTGCTGCGACCGGCGAACCTGCTATTGCTTGATGAGCCGACCAACCATCTGGACCTGCAGTCAAAGCAGGTCTTGCTTGATTCACTTAAAAAATATCCCGGGACAATAATTTTTGTCTCCCATGATCGTTATTTTGTCGATAAACTGGCAACCCGAATTCTCGAAGTCGGTCATGGCCGCGTTGAGTCCCATCTGGGAAACTATGAGGACTTTTTGCGGGCCAAACAATTGTCAGGTGATAGCAGCCACAGTTCAACACGGGTTGAACAGCAGGCTGAAAAGTCTGTAGCAGGTGTATCTCAGGACAAGGAAAGTCGACGACAGGCACATGTTGCCCGCAAGGAACAGCAGAGGCGTGAGCAAAACGTCAAAAGAATTGACCCGGGTTGAGGCAAGGATTGATGAGATGGAAGGGCGTCTGGCCGAACTCGAACAGACCATGGCCGACCCTGACATCTATCAGGATCAGCAGCGCTGGCGACAGTTGAGCGATGAACACTCGAGGTGGAAAGAGCAACTGGATGATGCCATGGTGGCCTGGGAGCATCTGCAGGAATGATTTTTGTCTGTATCTATTTTCAATTATTGACACTTTTCCCTTTTGTTTTTAGATTGACGGTGGTCACGTCAATTGCTCTAGCGGAGTGATATCCAAATGATTCATTTGCCTCGAGGCAACCCCGTCCGACAGAAGGTCAATCCGGCTCGTATCAATCTGCCTGAAGCCATGGAGAAGTTGCGTAGCAGCACTTTTACCGGTTATTTGCGTTTCGATGCAGTGCAGGGAACTGGAATCATCCTGTTTCAGTCTGGAAAACTGATCAGTTCTATTTTTGTCAACAAGGATGGATCTGAGCGATTGATCGCTTATGATGCTATTGCCAGAATTTTTGAAATTTCCATTCTGGGCAATGCTGTACTCAATATTTTCCGCCTGTCGTCCGATCTGGTTCTAAGTGTCCACGCGTTACTGCACGGACGTTATCTGATCCAGGGGCCCTGGTCTCTTCACTGGATGTTGCCGCCTGCCTGCAGAAGATCAAAGATGAAAGCCTGACTTGTTGTCTGCGTGTTTATACGTCGGACCGGACTGCTCTGATTTTTATGATCAGGGTCATGCCCTTGGTTTTTTCACGAGGGAAAATCGGATCTTGAAACGTTTCCAGACATAGAAAATTCTGTCGCCTGTGTCCAGGATGCCCGCTTCGATATGCTTGAGGTTCGCAGTGCCGCCGACCTGGTTCTCGCCGACCTTATGGGATCCGCCGACCTGGGACCGATCTGGCAGAGGTCTCGTAAACTTCTGCTTGAGGAGCGTCGTAAGCGGGAAGAGCAGGCTATCCGCTCGCAGGAGGAAAAGAGTGAGCGACAGCGTCTACATGTCCTTAATATCTTTAAAACAATTGCTGGTAATCACATTGGCCAGTTCGGTGTCTCTCAGGTGGAAAAGGCATTTACCGTTGTTGGCTCCGATCTTAAAAGTGAGAAGCTGGATCTGTTTTATCTGGAGCTGGAAAAACTGGCCCGTCTAGTGGCTGGGCAGTCCAAAATTACTGCGATGATCAGCGAAATGAAAAAGCAGTTTGAAAAATAGCGTTTATTTTTAAATTTCGTTTTAGCAGTCTTTACCTGACCTTATGCTTATCTCTATAATCGAGTTTGTTGTTGACCGTTTTGATGGCATGTTTTATATACTGCAGTTCGATAAACCCATGTTTTTTTTAACCTCAAATGAATCAGGAGGCACGCAGATGAAAAAAAATGACCGTCTTGCTTTCAACCATGGCCCTTGCTCTGAGCCTGACGACAACCGGCTTTGCAGCCGATACGATCAAGCTCGGCGTCGCTGGTCCCCACAGCGGTGACCTGGCTCCCTATGGTATTCCAGCCATGAAAGCTGCTCAACTTGTCGTTAAGGATATCAATGCCAAAGGCGGGATTCTGGGCAAGCAGGTTGAGTTGTTGATTCAGGACGACCAGTGTAAGCCGGAAATCGCAACCAACACCGCGACCAAACTGGTCACCGACGGTGCTCATCTTGTTCTCGGCCACATCTGTTCCGGCGCCACCAAGGCGGCTCTCGGTATCTACAAGGATGCCGGGATTCCTGTTATGTCTCCCTCAGCCACTAACCCGCCGCTGACTCAGAGTGGTGATTATCCCAACTTCTTCCGGACTATCGCTTCTGACGACATGCAGGCCAAGATGGCTGTCGATTTCGCTATCAAGAAGGGCTTCAAGAAGATCGCCATCCTGCACGATAAAGCTGACTACGGTAAAGGCTTTGCTGACTTTGCCAAGAAGTTCATTGAAGAGTCGGGCCAGGCCGAAGTCGTTCTGTTTGAAGGGATCACTGCAAACGCCATGGACTACTCTTCCATTATCCAGAAGGTACGCCGCAACAAGGCCGACGCCCTGATCTATGGTGGCTACCATCCTGAGGCATCCAAGCTGACGGCGCAGATGAAGCGCAAGCGCCTCAAGACCGCGTTTATCTCTGACGACGGCGTCAAGGATCCGAGCTTTCTCAAAGTTGCCGGTAAAGCCGCTGAAGGTACTTTTATGACCGGTCCTCGCGATCTGTCCAAAAATCCCCTCAATGCTGCTGCTGTTGAACAGTACAAAGCTGAGTACGGCGGTGATCCGGGTGCTTCTTCCAGGAAGGCTACTCCGCTGCCCTGGCATTGCTGACCGCTGTGGAAAAGCCGGTAGCACCGATTACGATGCCGTAACCAAGGCCCTGCGCAGTGAATATGTCGAGACTCCGGTTGGTAAGATCAAGTTTGACGCTAAAGGCGATGCCGAAGGTGTTGGCTTCTCGGTTTATACTGTTAAAGATGGCCAGTTTCTCGAGCTCATGTAGCTCGATTATGGATGTTGGGAGCAGCGCCTGAAATCCAGCTGCATTTTCAGGGGGTCGGCCGAGTGCCGACCCCCTGAAGTTTCATCAGGGCTGATGCTTTGAGCGCGGCAAACTCAGTAGTACCGCGATAGTATCGCAGCCTAATCTCTTACCTGTTGGTTATTATATATGGACTGGTCATATTTTCTTGAACTCTTTCTCGGCGGTTTGACCCGAGGGAGTATCTACGCCCTGATTGCTCTGGGCTACACAATGGTTTACGGCATTATTCAGCTGATAAATTTCGCCCACGGTGAAATCTATATGATTGGTGCCTTTGTCGCCCTGATCGTGGCCGGTATCTGTACTATTTACGGTTTCGCCGGTATTTCGGTTTTGATCCTGGCTGCAATTGCTGCGGTTATATATGCCAGTGCCTACGGGTACACGCTTGAAAAGATCGCTTATGGTCCGCTGCGTGGGGCACCACGACTTTCACCGCTGATCAGTGCTATCGGCATGTCGATTTTTTTGCAGAACTATGTTCTGCTGGCGCAGACCTCGGATTTCCTTCCCTTCCCAACTTGATCCCCGATTTCGAGTTCATGGAACCGGTCGCCCATATCGTCGGGTCTCCCGAACTGGTTATTCTGGTGACGACAATTGTGACCATGATTCTGCTGACCCTGTTGATCAAGAAGACCAAAATCGGCAAGGCGATGCGCGCGACCCAACAGGATATGAGTATGGCCAGACTGGTTGGCATCAACGTCGACCGGATCATCTCCATGACCTTCGTTATCGGTTCGGCCCTGGCCGCCATTGGTGGTGTTCTGGTTGCTTCCTATATCGGTCAGGTCAACTTCTATATCGCTTTTTGGCCGGGGTTAAAGCATTTACCGCTGCGGTTCTCGGCGGGATCGGTTCGATTCCCGGAGCTGTTCTGGGCGGCCTGGTTCTCGGTTGGACCGAGAGTTTTACGGCCGGCTATATCTCAAGTGATTACGAAGACGTCTTTGCCTTCGGTTTACTGGTATTGATTCTGATTTTGCGCCCGGCCGGTATTCTCGGCAAGGTGCGCAAGCAGAAGGTATAGGGAGGCAGATATGTTGAAAAATATTAAGCAGTCATTGATTGTCTCCGCCTGGTTTGTCTTCCTGACCTTTCCGCTGATGGCGGTGCGCGTCAATACGACCGAACAGGTTGTCGAGTGGCGCTTCATCAATCTGATTTGGGTTGCTTATGAAACCTTTGTCCTTTCCTACTTCTGGCGTTTTTTATTGGCGCGGCGGGGCAAAAAGGATGAGGAGGCGCTGGCCGATTTGAGCTTGAGGGAGCTGGTAAGGAAAGATTCATTCATACAGAACTGTCTCATTGTTTTTCTCCTTGTCCTCGTTCAATTCTTCCCTGCGATATTTTACTCCTGGCTCAAAGAGTGGTTAATCCTCTTCGTTGTTTCTCTTGCTTTTGTTCTGTTTGCGATTGTATTGCGGAAACTTCAATTCCGGTCCCAAAAGGCTGAAAAAAACGGCAACCTGAAGATGCTCATGGAGGATATGTCTTTCCGTTACAAAGCTATGGCTGTCCTTCTGGTCTTTGCTCTGGTTTTCCCGCTGGTGTTCGATAGTTATCAGGTCAATATCATGAATCTGGCACTGATTTATGTCGTGCTGGGGCTCGGCCTGAATATTTCAGTCGGCTTGGCCGGTCTTCTTGACCTCGGTTATATCGCTTTTTTGGTGTCGGCGCCTATTCCTACGGACTGCTTAATCACTATTTCAATTTAGGCTTCTGGGCGATCCTGCCGGTCGGCGCATTCTCAGCTGCCTTTTCGGTGTTGTTCTTGGGTTTCCCATACTGCGTCTTCGCGGTGATTACCTGGCGATCGTAACTCTGGGTTTCGGCATGATATTTCAGATTGTCCTGCAGAACTGGAGTGACTTCACGATGGGTATGGCAGGGATCAGCAAGATCGCCGGGCCGGGGCTGTTCGGTTTCGACATGACCATTACCGGATCGATCACTTATATTTATTACATTATGATTGCCTTGGTGGTCTTTACAATTCTGATCACGATGCGCCTGCGTAACAGTCGCGTCGGGCGCGCCTGGATCGCTCTTCGCGAAGACGAAATCGCCTGTGTGGCGATGGGTATAGACATGGCCAGAACCAAGCTTTCAGCTTATGCCCTGGGAGCATTCTGGGCAGGAATGATCGGTGTCCTGTTTGCTGCCAAGCAAGCCTATATCAATCCGGCCAGCTTCGGCTTTATGGAATCGGCCATCGTGCTGTCGATCGTTGTTCTTGGAGGCATGGGATCGATCCTTGGTGTGATTCTGGGGGCATTCATCCTGATTCTTCTGCCGGAGTATCTGCGAGCCCTTTCCGAATACCGTATGCTCGTTTTCGGTGCGGCGATGGTGTTGATGATGATTTTCCGTCCTCAGGGATTGATCAGCAATATCCGCCAGAAGTACGAATATAAAGGTGATAATTTGCAGGAAGATGTCGAAAATGGCTGAGAAAAAGAAGATTCTCGAAGTAAAAGGATTAACCATGGACTTTGGCGGCCTGCGTGCTGTCGATACCGTTTCATTGACCGTTTGTGAGGGAGAGATTGCTGCGCTGATCGGCCCAACGGGGCGGGCAAGACAACCTTCTTCAACTGTGTGACAGGCATCTACACTCCGACTAAGGGGACATTCTGCTTCATACCAAGGGGGCGAAACCCGCCGTCTTAACGGTTTAAAGCCGAATCGCGTCACTGAAATGGGGTTGGCCCGTACTTTTCAGAATATCCGTCTGTTTGCTGACATGACTGTACTCGAAAACGTTATGATTGGCCGTCACTGTCGCACCCATGCTGGCATTTTCCGCTCGATCATCCGTAACAAGAGTGTGCGTGAGGAAGAACAGCAGATCGTTGAGACCAGCTATGAGCTGTTGACAAAGGTCGGTCTGCAGGATCTGGCTAACGAGTTTTCCAAAAACCTGCCCTACGGAGCCCAGCGCAGGCTTGAAATTGCCCGGGCCATGGCGACCGAACCCGACCTTCTGCTCCTTGATGAACCTGCTGCGGGAATGAATCCACAGGAGACAGCGGAACTTGATCAACTGATCTGTCGCATCAGTGAAGAAGAGAAAATTGCCATTCTGCTGATTGAACACGACATGAAGCTGGTCATGAATATTTCCAACCCGATTTATGTTATGGAGTATGGCAAGAAAATTGCGGAAGGTTGTCCTCAGGAAATCAAGGATAATCCCAAGGTTATCGAGGCCTATCTGGGTGAGGAAACGGACGCCTGATTGAGCTGTGTCACAGACCGCTGTAATATACAGCCCATGACCGATGGACGAGACATATAATGCTTAAAATTCAAAATATTCAAACCTACTACGGCAACATTCAGGCATTGAAAGATGTCAGTATTGAGATCAAAGAGGGTGAAATCGTTGCTTTGATTGGGGCCAACGGCGCTGGTAAAACGACAACGCTGATGTCGATTTGCGGCATTACTCCCCCGCGATCGGGACAGATTCTGTTTGATGGCGATCCCATTCAACAGATCAGTGCCGAAAAATTGTTCAGCAGGGGATCATTCAGGTCCCTGAGGGGCGTCGCATTTTTCCCGATTTGACTGTCCTTGAAAATCTGGAGATGGGGGCTTTTTTACGCAAGAACAAGCGCTTGGTTCAGCAGGACCTGAATTACGTCATGACGCTGTTCCCAATTCTCGAAAAGCGTAAAACCCAGCTAGGTGGGACCTTATCCGGTGGGGAGCAGCAGATGCTGGCGATTTCTCGGGCGCTGATGGCTCGTCCACGTGTTCTGCTTCTTGATGAACCGTCACTGGGATTAGCGCCGCTGATTATTAAGCAGATATTCGACATCATCAAGCAGATCAACAAAGAAAGTAATACCACTATCTTTCTGGTGGAGCAGAATGCCAATCAGGCACTCAAGCTCGCAGATCGCGGTTATGTTATGGAGAATGGTCGTATTACGCTGGTCGATTCTGCAGATAATCTATTGGCCAATGATGACGTACGTAAGGCGTATCTTGGTATGTAAGACTATGGCTGGTCAACGAAAAGGGCGTCTCGGAGGGGACGCCCTTTTCGTTGACGTGGTAACATTAATTTCCTCCTGAACTTTTTTTATTTATAGTAACATCAATCCCTTCTGGCGGCGGAATGGATCTGTCAATGCGTAATCTTTTTTCGACAGTCACTAAAAAAGTTATTATCGGTTATCTGGTGGTGGTTCTCTTCAGCCTCTTGGCTGTTGGTTTCGCTCTGTCCCGCTTACACCAGCAAACACGTCAGACTGAACAGCTGGTGAACGTTGAATTCCGTTCGTTTGAGCTGGTTCGAGATTTGCAACAGAATCTTCTGGCTCAGGAGAATATCGAAAAACAATTGCTGATTTTGCGCGATCCGGCCCTGAGTGAATTACGCCTGAATCGTAATGGTGAGTTTATCCGGTATGCGCTGTCGCTTAACCGGCTCGCTACGACTGAAGATATTCGCACTTTGATTAAGCTGGTCGAAAGCTACCGCCAGGCCGATGCCCAGCTCTCTGAAGCCCTTTTCTTCGAAAATTGGGAGCAGGCTCAGAAACTGTCCAACGAGATCACCGTTCCCTTGCGGATTCAGTTGCTGAACTACCTGGCTGAGTTAAGGCAGAGACAGCAGCAGACAATCAATGCTGACCTGGCTGAGTTGTCCGATCACACGGTCAAAGCATTCCAGATGACAGCCATATTGACCTTGATCGGAATCTGCTTGTCCGCTCCGGTTTCAGTGACCGTTATTTTAAGTATCCACCGTTCAGTCAGAACCCTGAAAGAAGCAACCCAACTTATTTCGGCCGGCCGGTTCGAACATCAACCGGAACTGAGCGGCAATGACGAATTTGCTCAGCTGGCTCATGATTTTTCGAGCATGGGGGAAAAGCTGCGCGATCTTGAACAGCTGCGTCTGGATGCAAATCCATTGACCCAGTTGCCGGGTAATCTTGCGATCGACCGTGAGATCGATTTACGAATCAACAAGAAAGAGCCTTTTTCGCATCTTTATATTGATCTTGACAATTTCAAAGCATACAGCGACCGCTATGGGTATAAGGCCGGAAGCGATGTGTTGGCGAGTGTCGGTGAATTGATTCAGCGGGTTGTCGGTCAGTATGGGACTCCGGAAGATCTGATAGGCCATATCGGCGGCGACGACTATGTCGTCGTGTCGACTCTTGAGCTTGGTGAAACTCTGGCCCAGAAGGTCATTGATGCTTTTGAAGCGCTGGTGCCGTCGTTTTATAATGAAGAAGATCGTAAAGCCGGTTCCTTTGTCGGAAAAGATCGCTATGGTGTGACCAGAACTTTCCGTTGATGACAATTTCCATTGCTGTTATTCCTTCAGACCATTATGAGTATCCATCCCGTCTTGCGATCAGCCAGGATTGCGCGCGTTTAAAGGAATATCTGAAGATACAGGACGGCAGCAACTATATGTTTGAGAGGCGTAGATAGTGTTCAGATTCTGTCTGTTGTTTGTTCTCATGCTGCTGACGGCATGCTCACAAATATATCCTGAAATCCATAAGAGGATTGTGCCCCGCGATCAGAAGGCGTTCAGTCACGCGTTTGATTCTTTCAGACAGAGTCATCAGATTGCCTGGTTGCAGACCTTTCAGCAAAATTATCCTGACAGTGAATGGGCACAGCGGGCAGCAACGATTATTTTTTACGCGGAGAAAGTAGATCAGGCCAAAGCTCAGTTGGAGCGTCAGAATCTGGAGCTTGAGGCTTTGAAACTGGACAATGAAAGCTTGGCCGATCAGCTGATTCAACTGGAACAAGGCAATCAGGAATTGACGGAACAGCTGGAGCAGTTGAAAGGTCTTCTGATTCAACTTGAGCAGCGCTCTCAGCAGGACGGTTAGCTGAATGTCATCATTGCTCATGGCTGGAATTTTGATCTTTGTCTTTGCTGTTCTCAACTTTTACTATTCCGTACAGATTCTGCGGCGAGTCAGTGAGCAGGACGTAAAGATGAATTTTTTTGAGCTGCGCTGGCAGGTGCATAAAAAAATGCAGCTCTATTGTCGCTTGACTCGCAACGATGATGGCCATATCGGCTTTGCCTTTTACGGTTATTGGATCAGCCTTATTGTGATGCTGATGGCAATCTTCTGGTTGTTTTCTTCCATAAACACTGGCGATCTTGCAATCTCCTGAAAGTCATTTCTTTGTTATGAAAATTCTGTTCACAGCCTGTTGATTCTTTATACGGCTGTTTTTCTTCTTTCACTGAATGGTCTCTTTGCCAAACTGATCCCTCTTGATGCATTGTCGATCACTCAGCTACGCAGTTGCGTTGCCGTTCTGGGTTTTCTGCTGTTCTGTCTCCTGCGCCACCGGAGTTTAAGACTGCATGGTGTCAAGCAGCAGTCCGGTGTCATGGGGCTTGGTGTCCTGCTTGGCTTGCATTGGGTTACCTTTTTCCATGCCATGCAGGTTTCGACTGTTGCCATCGGCATGTTGGCCTTGTTCAGCTTTCCTATCGTCACCATAATGCTGGAGCCCTTTTTGCCGGTCAGCGCGTTAAAATTCGCGATATGGCAGCTGGCGTTGCGGTTTTATGCGGCATCGCCATCATGGTAAGTCAGGATCTGACCGATATCGGAGGTTCTGTCGTACAGGGTGTTTTCTGGGGGTGGTTTCCGCCGTTCTGTTTTCGATCCGCAATCTGAGTCAGAAATATCACTTCAGAACAGTTCCCAGTGACCGTTTGATGTTTCATCAGGTTCTTACCATAGCATTGATGTTGATCCCATTTGTTGCGGTCCGGGACGCTGCTGCCCTGAGTTTTCCCCATTGGGGATCGTTGTTGGCATTAGGGCTTCTGAGCACAGCGACGGCCCACACTCTGTACAGTTACAGCCTCAAACTGCTGGCAGCCAAGTCGGTTGCCCTGATCGGATGTCTGCAGCCGTTGGTTGCCGCTGTGCTTGCCTGGCTTGTCCTGCAGGAGATCCCCAGCCTCTGTTGCTGTGGGCGGGGCGATCATCCTGCTTGTTGCCATGTATGAATCGGGGTTCAAAAATAAATTCCTGAGTGTCAGATTCGTGCTCTTTCATATTGAGCAGGCCAATGTGTTTGTACTCCCAGCTGATCTGCGGCAGTAAGTGGCCAGTACGGATTACGCAGCAGTTCACGGCCGAGCAGAACCGCATCGGCTTGTCCGTCTGAAATAATCTGCTCAGCTTGTTTTGCTTCTGTAATCAGACCCACCGCGGCGCTTGCAACCCCTGTTTTTGCTTTGACTGCTGTTGCAAAGGGAACTTGAAATCCGGGTGCGACAGGTATGGCAGCATCAGCGACCAAGCCTCCCGATGAGCAGTCAATCAGGTCTATTCCGATTGCCTTCAGTTGTTGGCAGAATTCTAACGATTGCTCCAAGTCCCATCCTCCATCGACCCAATCAGTGGCCGAAATGCGGATAAATACAGGCAGGCTCTCTGGCCAGTTTTTACGGACCGCTTCTGCTATCCTGAGGGGAATCTCATCCGGTTTTCCAGCGATCCGCCAAATTCATCGATCCGTTTATTGCTCAGGGGAGAAAGGAACTGGTGCAGCAGATAACCATGGGCTGCGTGAATTTCAATCACTTGAAACCCCGCTCTCAGTGCTCTTTGCGTTGCTGTAACGAAATCGTGTTCAATGCTGTCCAGTTGTTTCGAATTAAGTTCAACCGGTTGGGGGTGTTCTTCTGTAAAGGGGATCGGGCTTGGTGCGCAGGGCTGCCAGCCGCGCTCGTCAGGAGTTAACGGATGACCTCCCCGCCAGGGGGCGTCTGTCGACGCCTTGCGACCTGCATGAGCCAGTTGAATTCCGGCGATGCTTCCCTGATCCTTGATAAAGCTTACAATCTCGCTGAATTGATTCATCTGATCATCATTCCAGAGCCCCAGATCGTCCGGACTGATTCTCCCTTCCCGGTTGATTGCCGTAGCCTCGGTCAGGATGAGACCAACACCTCCGGTCGCCCGTGCTCCAAGATGAGCCAGGTGCCATTTATGAGGTCTTCCGTCTGGACTGCAGTATTGGCACATAGGGGACAAAAAAATTCTGTTGGGAATGATCAGATCACGAATTTTAAAGGGGGAAAAGAGGTGCGTCATTTTATTTCTCCTGATGAGATGTGTCGAGTCGGCTGTATGGTTTTAACCTAGGTAAAATAGCAAATTATCAGGCAGGAGCAATACCCACTTTACAATTTGGAGATTATTCTTCTGTGCTGTCGGCATTTCTTTGTGAGATTTTTTTTTGGGGTATAGTGCTCCGAAAATATGAAACCGGACCCCTTTGTGGTGCCGGGTTTCCTCTGTGTGAAGCATGCTCAGATCCATTTTTGCTTCAAATAATAAGAATTAAATATGGGGGTTTGTTTTGGATATTGATCAACTTATTACACCGGCTGATCTGGAAGAGGCTTATCAGGTACTGCTTTCCAGTCCAGATGCCGTTCTCCTTGGAGGATGCGGTTATCTGCGCCTGTCTGACAGAAAAATAGGTACCGCCATTGATCTGTCCTCGCTGGATTTACATCATATTGTCGAGAATGAAGGCGCCGTTGTCATCAGTTCGATGACGACACTTCGCAGTATCGAAACCAGTACATTGTTGCGTTCGTCAGGACATCAGATTTTGGCCGATGCGGTCAGGGATATTGTCGGCGTTCAATTGCGTCACGGGGTGACTATCGGGGGCAGTGTTGCCGGTCGTTATCCGTTCTCTGACCCGATTGTCGCTCTGCTCGCACTGGATGCCCAACTGGTTTTTTACAAGACGGGAAGCATTTCCCTTAAGACCTTTTTGAACAGCAAACCGTTAAAAGATATTCTGGTTCAGGTTGTGCTGCCCAAAGCCGATTGTGTTGCAGCCTTTGCCAGCATTCGGAAGGCCAGGACCGATTATGCCGTTCTGAACACGGCGGTAGTAAAAAATGGGAACAGTTACCGGATCGTTGTCGGGAGCCGTCCAGCCAGAGCCGTCAGGATTGAACAGGCGGAAAATTATCTTAATCAACAAGGGTTGAATGAAAAGAGCCTGGTCCAGGCAGCAGAGATCGTTGCGCAGTCCTTGTCTTTCGGAACGAACCCACGCGGGAGTGCCGAATATCGAAAGCAGATCTGTCCGATTCTGGTTAAACGAGCTTTGACCGAGGTGATGAATGCAGTGTGAAGCGATGATTAATGGCATTCCGGTGGCCATCGGTTTTAGCGCTGGAGAAATGTTGGCAGAGACGTTGCGGCGGTATGGATATCTCAGCGTTAAACGTGGATGTGAAACCGGTTCCTGTGGTCTCTGTACGGTCTGGTTGGATAACCGTCCGGTTCTTTCGTGTGCCACGTTGACGGCCCGTATTTCCGGACGAGAAGTGACGACAATCGAAGGCTTACAGGATGAAGCTGGGGAGTTTGCTCGGTTTATGGTTGCCGAAGGAGCCGAGCAGTGCGGTTTTGCGCACCCGGGTTTACCATGACCGTACTGGCCATGAAGCGTGAGCTGAAGGAGCCAACTGAAGATGACATCAATCACTATTTGGCTGGAAACCTCTGCCGCTGTTCCGGCTACAAAGGGCAGATGCGGGCGATCAAGAAATTTATGGGGTTGAACTGATGGAGATGATCGGACAGGAAATTCCCAAGATTGATGGTGTCGCCCTGGTCAAGGGTGCTCCGGCCTATACCAGCGATCTTGATATCAACAACAACGCTCTGATCGTTAAGATTCTACGAAGTCCTCATGCTTCCGCATGGATCAGGGCGATTGATGTTGCAGCGGCTGAAGCTCTACCCGGTGTCGAATGCGTACTGACCTATAAAGATGTTCCTCAGACCCGGTTTACCTTGGCAGGCCAATCTTATCCTGAACCTTCACCTTACGATCGTCGCATTCTCGATCAGCAGCTGCGCTATGTCGGTGATGAAGTTGCTGTCGTGGCTGCCGTTAATGAAGCGACGGCATTGGCCGCTCTTAAGTTGATCGAGGTGGACTATGATGTCCGGACTCCGGTTCTTGCTCTGACGGAGGCCCTGGACAACGACAACCTCGTTCATTCGCAACAACCGCAGACCAATTTTGATATCGGCAACGACAGCTCTCGTAATATTGCTGCCAGTCATTGTGTCGAGCAGGGCGATGTTGACGCAGTCTTTGCTGCTTGCGATGTCGTGGTTGAAAGAACGTACACAACACAGGCGCAGGCGCACGCCATGATGGAAACTTATCGGGCTTCAACCTGTTTCGATGTCAACGGCCGCCTGCAGGTGATGTCGTCAACCCAGATTCCGTTTCATGTAAGACGACATCTGGCCCGGATTCTCGATATCCCGCGCAGTCGGATCAAAATTCTAAAGCCACGCCTTGGTGGTGGTTTTGGTGGCAAACAGACCGCTTCGGTTGAGATGTTTCCAGCTATCGTGACGATGAAGACAGGCAAGCCGGCACAGCTGGTTTACACCAGAAAAGAAAGTTTCAGTTGCACCACGACCCGACATGCCATGCAACTGAGAGTTCGTCTCGGGGCGGACAAAAGGGACACATCAAAGTCGTCGATATCCATGCATTGTCAGATACCGGTGCCTATGGTGAGCACGCACCGACAGTCTTCTGGGTTGTCGGTCAGAAGACTCTGCCGCTTTATTTCAGAGCCGAGGCCTTCCGTTATCATGGTCATGCCCTTTACACCAATAAAACACCGGGAGGTGCATTGCGTGGCTATGGCGCTACGCAAGGAACCTTCGCACTTGAATCAGCTGTGAATGAGCTGGCTGAAAAGTTGAATATGAACCCTGCCGAATTGCGTTTGCAAAACCTGATCGGCGAGGGAGATCAACATCCCGTTCTGTGTGGATCAACAGCAGAACAGCCGGCTACACTCAAGAGCAGCAGCCTAAAGCGTTGTATTGCAAAGGGGCTTGAACTGATCGGTTGGGGTGAGAATTATCCAGTGTAAGGTTGAGTGAAACCAAAGTCCGTGGTTATGGTATGGCGGTGACCATGCAGGGGTCCGGGATTAACGGCATCGACACGGCATCGGTTCTGATCAAACTCAATGAGGATGGTTTCTTTACGCTGTCCCATTCCGCTTCAGATATGGGGCAGGGCTCCGACACCATGTTGGCCCAGCTTGCTGCTGATATTCTGGAAGTCAAGCTGGATCAGATTGTCGTAACCAGTTTCGATCTGGATACCGTGCCTTACGATCCCGGAGCCTATGCTTCGAGTGGTGCCTACGTCACCGGCAATGCTGCCGTCCGTTCTGCCGAAGACATGAAGCGTCAGATGATTGCCTGTGCGGCCCGTTTTCTGGCCGTTGACAGTGAGAATGTTGACTATGCAGAAGGGAGTTTCCGTACCCATGCCGGTGCCACCCTGTCTCTTTCAGATATGGCCCAGCGACTCTGCTCTTTCGAAGGCCAGGATCAGCTGATTGCCAAAGGAACCTTTGGAGGTGATACCTCGCCACCACCATTCATTGCCGGATTTGCTGCCGTTGATGTCGATCTGGAAACGGGAGAGTGCCGAGTTTCCGATTATGTGGCTGTCGTTGATTGTGGAACCGTCATCAATCGCAATCTGGCTCGTATCCAGGTTGAGGGTGGGATCGTCATGGGCGTCGGCATGAGCCTCTATGAAGAGGTTCACTACAGTGCAAATGGAGCACTGACGACGAACTCCTTTATGCAGTACCGGATTCCGGTGCGTGAAGATATTGGCGACTTGCGGGTTGAATTTGAAGAAAGTCATGAACCCACCGGCCCTTATGGTGCCAAGTCGGTTGGCGAGGTCGTCTGTAATACCCCGCCTCCAGCGATTACTCACGCGATTTATAATGCCACCGGTGTGCGATGTTGCGATCTTCCGGCAACCGCTGAAAAGGTACTGATGGCGATGGCCGGTCGAGGATAAGATCGTTTTTCCTCCTGTGGCCTCAGGGCAGAGGAGGCCGTGGAACAGAATTTTTGGTGATATCGTCAATGACACGCCTGTTTTTAAGGTTTTTCGACTCAAACAGGGGGATGTCGTCAGCATTATTGGTGCCGGCGGGAAAACCTCACTCATGTATCGTCTTGCGGCCGAGGCCAGGGATGCGGGCCTTGCTGTATTGGTAACGACAAGTACCCGGATATTTATTCCGCAACCAGAGATGTACGATGCCATCGATTTGAGCGGTTCCGCTTTTGCGCATGCCCAGACCGCTAGTGCAGGTATCTATGTCGCCGGAATGCCCGATGCCGATGAAGGTAAAATGCGGGGAGTTCATGAGAGTAAACTCTCTGGTTGCATGAAACGTTTTGATCTGATCCTGGTTGAAGCGGACGGCTCGGCCCGGAAGCCTCTCAAGGGGTGGAAGGATTCGGAGCCGGTTCTCTTTCCTCAGACGACATTGACCATTGGTGTTCTGGATGTCCAGACTTTGGGGCGACCTATCGATAGTGAACTGGTTCATCGGCTCGACCTTTTTCAGAATCTGACCGATGCTGTTGAGGGGGATCTTGTCACCTTGCATCATCTGGAGAAAATTGTGACCCGCAAAAAGGGACTTTTTTCCAAAGCGAAGGGACGCAGATACTTATTTGTCAATAAGGTTGAAACTGAAAAACAGCTTGATGATTACCGCCGGTTGAGTGGTCGACTGGAGGGCCTGAGCACTGTTTCCGGCAGTGCTCTGCAGGGATTTCTTTATGAATGAATTTCTGTCCGGTCAGGACAAAATGCTGATCGTCGTACGTGGCGGCGGCGATATTGCCAGCGGCACAATTGCAAGGCTGCACCATTGTGGTTTCCGGGTTGTCGTGCTGGAGCAAGAGCATCCCTCCGCGATCAGGCGTTCCGTTTCTTTTTCTGAGGCGATTTACGATGGCAGGAAAACTGTCGAAGGGGTAACGGCCGAGAGAGTTTCTTCCTTTGCCGACTGCGCAGCTGTTTGGGCCTGTGGCGATGTCCCTGTTCTGATTGATCCCTGCTGTCAGGTCCTTGGTGATGTTCATCCTGTGGTATTGATTGATGCCATCCTGGCCAAGAAAAATTGTGGAATGACAAGAGCCATGGCTGATCTGTCGATCGCCCTGGGGCCGGGTTTCAGCGCTGGAGATGATGCCGATATTGTGATAGAGACGGCGCGTGGCCATCACCTGGGACAGCTGATCAGAAGTGGAAGGGCCTGTGCGAACACCGGGGTTCCGGGGGAAATCGCGGGGGTTTCCCGGGAACGTGTTGTTCATGCGCCCTGTCGTGGAATATTGACGATTGTCTGCGATATCGGTTGTCAGGTCAAGCGTGGTGACCTGATCGCTGAAGTCGATGATATGCCTGTATTCGCCTCAATAGATGGCGTTGTCAGGGGGATGATCCGCAACCATTTTGAGGTTGCCAGGGGGTTGAAAATTGCCGATATAGATCCGCGTGAGGAAGAGTCAGACAACTGTTTCACTATCTCCGATAAAGCGCGTTGCATCAGCGGGGGAGTGCTGGAGGCGATATTGTCGTGGCATCAAAAATACAAGCTTCCGTATATAGGATAATGCTATCATCCTCCCCTGTTCAGATCATTTCTCTGAAGGCCTGCAGCGCTTTGCTCGGAACTTCATTCCGGCGTCTGACGAACCAGGTTGTCATTTGACCGAACTCTGCTTCGAGCGAATGAATGGAGCAGTTGTCAGCGATATGTTTTTTTTCAACCACGGAGCGGGGTAAAAAGCTGATCCCCATCCCAGCCGCTACACATCCGAGTATTCCCTCAATTGATCCGAACTCAATGATTTGATAAGGAGCTTGCCCTCTCTTCGCCAGCCATCGCTCAAGTTGGGCTCGGTAAGAACATCCGGATCTGAATACCAGAATTGAGACTTTTGATAATTGCTCGACACTCTCGATGTCGAGAGCGGCGACCATGACCAGCTCCTCTTCATAAGCTTTTTCGACAATCCACTGATGTTCATCAACTTCACCAGCGACAAGAGCGGCGTCGACGTGAAAATCTTTCAGGCGGTGCATCGATGTTTCAGATGGACCGGTCAGCAGTTTCAATTCAACCTGAGGGTAGGCCCGATGATACTCTGCCAACAGTGATGGAAGGCGGACTGCTGCTGTCGTTTCCATTGTCCCTATCGACAGTTTTCCCCTGGGTTCGCCTTGATCTTTGATCACCTGTTCTGCCTCTCTGGCAAGTTGAATGATCCGTTTGGCATAATCGTGTAGCAGATCACCAGAAGATGTTAGCTCAACCCCCTTACTTTTGCGATGGAAGAGGGGAGCGTCGAGCTGTTCTTCCAGATGTTTGATGCGAGCGGTTATGTTTGATTGAACGTAATGCAGTTCTTCTGCCGCTCTCGAGATACTGCCATTTTGTGCGACCGACACAAAAATTTTTTAAATCTCTGATTTCCATTACAGTCTCCACACCTTTTTTCGTCAGATTTATCCGTGACCAGTCCCCGTTCTTCCGGAGCTTCAAATGGGTGTCCGGGAGGTCTATCTGAATCGGGACTTTTTATTCTGGCCTGCATAAAAAATGTCGTGATCGATGAAGCTGAATTGTTGTTGTTTGATATCATGATATATGATGCTTTAAATCATAAATATTCATTAGATATGATGGCTGGTTGTTGATAGGATGTCAATCATGAAAAGAATAACCGCAAATGAAAACCAGGTATCTAAACGGCAGCGGGAGGCTATAATTATTCTCGTCGGAGGGATGATCGGTATGGTGATCTCAATGGGGATCGGTCGTTTTTCCTATACCCCGATGATCCCGATTATGCAACGTGACCTGGAGATGAGTTACCGCTTAGCGGGGTGGTTGGCGGGAGTGAATTACCTCGGCTATCTTATTGGTGCCATCGTTTATTCTTTTTGCCATACAAGCCGCGGACAAGGCATGTCGTCATCTTTTCGTTTGTGCTGATTATTTTTACGACGGCAGCCATGGGTTGTTTTGTTTCAGCCCTCTGGTGGGGGAGCATGCGTTTTATCAGTGGTGTTGCCAGTGCCGTTATTTTCGTCATCATATCGGCCGACGTCGGTGAAGCTCTGATAGATCGGGGTTATGGCCACTGGATTGGTTTTGTGTTTACTGGTGTTGGTGGCGGTATTGTTTTGAGCGGTCTTGTCGTCCCATTGCTGGACAGTGTTAGTATGTGGGACGGCGTATGGATGGGGATGGGGCTTATCTCATTATTGCTTTTCCTGTTGTGGTGTGCGATCACGGCTGGTGAGAAAAGTGTTCCTGAAAGCAGAGCCGTTTCATTGGTTCAATTCTCCGGTACTGGACATTTATGGACTCTGGTCATGGCCTATTTCTTTGAAGGTCTGGGCTATGTTGTCACTGCAACCTTTTTGGTGGCCATTGTCTCAAAGACCGAAGGGCTGGAAAGTTTCGGTGGATACAGTTGGGTCGTGGTTGGCTTCTCGGCAATGATGTCGACGCTTTTATGGCCACTTCTTGCTCGTTTCAGCGGACGTAAACGTGCTTTGTTGCTGGCCTATATTATTCAGACCGGAGGTGTCCTTGTCAGCATTCGCGCTGATACAATCATTGAGGTCATGTTTGTCGCGGTGGCGTTCGGTTCTACTTTCATGGGAATTACGGCCCTTATTCTGACAGAAGGACACTTTCGGATGCCTCAGAACAAGGGGCGCGTCAGTGCCGTATTGACTGCGAGCTTCGGTACCGGGCAGATTCTCGGTCCGGTTGGTGTCGGTTATCTTGCCGATCTGCAGGGGGATTTTGCCTTGTCCCTACTGCTGGCAGCAAGCGGTATCATCATCGGCTGTGTTTTTGTTGGGTTCGATCATCACTATGTTCAAGCTAACCAGAGGAAGAGGTGTCAACATGCCATACGTAAACTTTAAAATTACCAGGGAAGGTGCAACTGCTGAACAAAAAGCTCTGTTGATTCAAGGAGCAACCGATTTATTGGTTAACGTTCTGGGGAAAAACCCTGCGACCACAGTTGTTGTTATTGATGAAGTCGAGACCGATAACTGGGGCATTGGTGGAGAGACGGTTACGCGTAGACGCAAAGCCGGTAAGTGAGGTCTGTTCTGAAAAAACCGGTTTTGTAAATCTCCCTATAAGCATTATTACCGGGCAGAATGAAATGATCGTACTCATCAGCCGGTTGCCTTGAAAACCAGTTGTGCTTACGTGGTTTGTGCGATTTTCCGGGAGGAGGTCATACGACGATCAGACCCATTTTGACGGCCGGTTTTTCACATATAGCAACAGGAACTGGGGGCAGATGCGGGTTCAATAATAATGTGAATGGCGATTGGGCTCTTGTCAATTGTGATCATCTGCGGGCAGCAGGTTACATTTGGTGATGATGCAAAGGCGCAAGCGGAGATAGGTCGTTATAGAGCGCTTGAATCAGTGCTGCTGTCTGCACTGAAGGTCAAAAAAGACGGCTCAACCTGTTGTTTTGGTTGGGCCGTCCTGTTGTGTGACGGATCACCCGTTTTTTTTTAAAAAATATCGTTTTAAGACCCCTTTGGATAGCGGGATCGGAAAGCAATCATTTTCACCTCTTTGACTTTTGCTGACGAATTTTTATGGTGAGAAAACTGTGAATATTAAAGGATTTCGATCAGTTCGAACTCGTAAGTCAGTTCCTCTCCAGCGAGAGGGTGGTTTGTGTCCAGAGTGATTTCTTCGTCGCTTAGTTTAATGATGGTTGCCATAAAGACTTCATCGTCTTCAGCGTCGACTTCCAGTTCGAGTCCAACAACCGGAGTGATCTCGTCCTCTGGAAATTCTGAGCGTGGTACACTGAATACATTGTCGGCATTGTATTCGCCGAAAGCATCTTCAGGAGAGATAACCAGAGTTTTTTCTCCCCCGGAGCATTCCGATCAGAGCTTCTTCAACCGGGAGGTAAAACTCTTTTGAGCCAATTTCCAGTTCGAAAGGGCCGCTTTCGTGGCAGCAGCTTTTGTCATTACACCCATGTTCTTCACCATTACACTCAGATGATTCTTCAGGATCGGGATAGGTGCTGTCGATAATTGTTCCATCGTCCAGTTTGCCGATAAAATTAATGGAAACCTTGTCCCCTAGTTTTGCTTGTGTCATCAGTTTTTTCCTATTCTTTTGAATAATAAGTTTTTGTGACGAAGAGGTGTAACACAGCGGTGAAAACAATGGAATGATTTCATGCTGTCCATCGGGATTATCGATCTCTTGCTAATCAGTCGAAAAATAGCGAGGCTTTAATTGTGTCTTTTCTGCTCAGAACGCTATGCTCCCATCGCTTCAAGTGGGCGACAACTGCTTGTTGCATGAAGATAAGTTCGATTCAGACGGCAAAAACAGTTTCACATGTATGAATGTGCGGTTGGCGAACAATGAATATCAAGCAATTAGGCCTGAGACCCAGGTGTCCGTATTGAAATGTCTGCAGAGCGTTTATAACAAAAAACGCCGCACGGAGAACCGTACGGCGTTTTTCAAATCGTTGCAAAAAGGTTTTGCTTAGATTTTACGAATCGATGCTGCCTGGGGGCCTTTTTGACCGTCAGTCACGTCGAAACTTACACGCTGACCTTCTTCGAGGGATTTGAAGCCATCGCCTTCGATCGCGGAGAAGTGAGCGAACACGTCAGGGCCGTTGTCCTGCTCAATAAAACCAAAACCTTTAGAATCGTTAAACCACTTTACTGTACCTTCAACCATCTTTTTCTCCATTTCCCATTTCGGGATTTTTCGTTTGTGCCATTCTGTTCCGGTAGAAATAAAAAAACACGCGTCCCAGCCGGGTCTGCGTGTCTCCTGTTGGATCGACACTTTATCGATCACATATGCAACAAAACCGTCCACAAACTTGCTTAGTAAGCAGGACAATACCACGGAAAGTTTTTTAAACGCAACCCCTTATGAGCTGATTTTTTAAAAATAGCAGTGACGGTACTGTTGCTGCAGCTCTTAGAATGATCGTCAACCCATTTTAACATAACGATCATTTCGATTCAGGCGGTAAAAACAGCTGTATAAAAATCGCCGCAGAACAAATCCCGCTTTAATAAACCGACCTCTGCTGTACGCATGCCGCGGTTGTCAGAGAGGAGCGATTGACAACTGCAGCTTCTG